>Ga0306906_1000007_pt1 | contig 274795 bp, 248 predicted proteins | sample AntRauTorcE11897_FD_190405 | JGI IMG/M metagenome (GOLD analysis project Ga0306906, IMG submission 190405) | Saline lake microbial communities from Rauer Islands, Antarctica - Metagenome Torckler E11 #897 (v2) (version 2) | ecosystem: Environmental > Aquatic > Non-marine Saline and Alkaline >...
AAGCGAACAGCGGACGCTGTGATTTTATTTAAAGCTCCTTCTTCTTTAATTGAAAAGCTTGTCTGGAAAATTCAGAACGTACATGTACATGGTTCTCATTTTCTTTCTTCTCGCCCAAACTAGCGTATGACTGATAACCATCACCCTCCCTCTTCTTCAAACACTTTATGGGGTGATATTAAAGCATCATTAGCTGGTACAGAGCTAGACTTTACTAAAGGCAGCATTGGCCGTGCAATACTGATTCTATCCATCCCCATGGTATTGGAGATGTTTATGGAATCGATCTTCGCTGTTGTTGATATCTTTTTTGTCTCTAAGCTTGGTGCAGATGCTGTAGCAGCTGTTGGAATAACAGAGTCTGTTCTTACTCTCGTTTATGCTATAGGTATTGGATTTAGTATGGCTACCACTGCTATCATTTCACGGCGAATAGGCGAGAAAAATAAAGATGCTGCCTCAAGAGCAGCAGTACAAGCTATTTTCGTTTGTATTGTTATCTCAATACCTATCGCTGTTATCGGCATATTCTTCTCTAAAAGCATTCTTGGCCTTATGGGAGCCAATACCCTAATCATAGAAGAGCTTTCGTCTTACACGGCGATCATGCTCGGTGGGAACATAGTCATTATGTTTCTATTTGTGATCAACTCTGTATTTCGAGGAGCCGGAGATGCCGCCATCGCAATGCGCGTTTTATGGATTGCCAACGGTATCAACATTGTACTTGATCCCATACTGATTTTTGGGTTAGGACCATTCCCTGAACTGGGAATTGCCGGAGCCGCCATTGCAACTACTATTGGCCGGGGAATTGGAGTTGGTTATCAATTTTACCGACTTGCAGATGATAAAGGTCGAATCAAAATATTGAAAGAACACCTTGTCGTTCAAACCGATATTCTCAAGAAGATGGTCCGTATTTCAATAGGTGGGATCAGTCAATTTTTGATTGCCACGGCCAGCTGGATAGCACTGGTACGAATTATTGCGGAATTTGGAAGTATTGCACTCGCAGGATATACCATTGCCATCAGAATCTTGATTTTCTCTATTCTCCCATCATGGGGCATGAGCAATGCAGCTTCAACTCTTGTAGGACAAAACCTTGGAGCCGGACAACCTGAAAGAGCCGAAAAATCAACCTGGATCTCCGCGCTCATTAATATGGTTTTTCTTGGTTCAGTGGGAGTGATTTTTATGATCTTTGCAGAAAATCTGGTCCAAATCTTTTCGGATGATCCTGAAATTGTAGATATCGGTGCACGATGCCTTAGAATAATAAGCTACGGATACCTTGCCTACGCATTTGGGATGGTAATCATTCAGGCGTTTAATGGAGCCGGAGATACTAAAACCCCTACTCTCATTAATTTTATTTGTTTTTGGTTGGTTGAAATTCCACTCGCTTATTTTCTGGCAATAACATTGGAATGGAACGAAGAAGGTGTTTTTTACTCTATTGTAATAGCCGAATCACTTTTGGGTGTAATTGGCTTTATATTGTTCCGACGCGGAAATTGGAAAAAAACTAAAGTATAAAATGAAAGTAAGCGTAAAAATGGAAACTGCCGGACGCAGAGGCAAACAAGTTTCTGTCATCAGAGGAATAACTCACAATCCTCAAGTGATTGAAGATTTAGAAAAGAAACTCAAAACACAGTTGGGAACCGGCGGTACGATCAAAGGAAAAACGATAGAAATCCAGGGAGATCATGTGAGTCGAATAAAGAAGATCCTGGAAAAAGAAGGGTATGAGGTGTAGAAGGTGTTAGGTACAAGAGGTTAGGTTCAAGGTGTTAGTAATTGGTGGTAGTTTGGAATTACAACAAAAAAGTAAGCGTACCAACTTGAACCTTAAACCTCACACCTTATACCTAACCTACAATTTAACCTTACTCTCCTGTCGGGGATCTAAGTCATAAAGCGAAGAAGCCGTTGCCTGTATTGTTTTATACCACTCATTACCGAATTTATCGTTAATGGTATAGAAGTCAGCAAAGTCAGGCTTTCGGATGGTCATTTTCCATTCCTGAGTTTTAGACTTGAATGTAGGATCCACATGCAAAAGCTCATGATAAAGCATCATCTCTTTAGTGTCATTATCAAGCATATCCCATAACTCTCCGGATATCTCAATCAGGTAGTCATTTCCTGAATAATGCTTTACTTCTCTGTTCGCTTTGATACATTTCGCAGCTCGTTGTTTCGATAAATTTGGATAGACTAAGAAGTATCCTATCTCTGCAGGACCGAATTCCATCTTATATTTTTCTATAACATTTTTAGCTATAGACTCCACTTCGGGAGATTCCATGAGCTGTTTTGTAGAATGAACTGTCGCTTCTGCTTGTAAAAAATCGTTCTCTGGCATGAATAAATTTTATAGTCTGTATTTGAAAATTATGATTTTGGAACCATTACTGAAGTAGCTACAATCGAATACTCTTTTTGAGGACCTGTAATCTTGTCGACTTCCTCTCCCGCATCTTCAGCATAGTGTTTAGCTTTCTCTTCCGTGAGTTCTGTAACTGTAAAAGTACCAACCAATTTGACCGTTTTACCTTGAGAGTCAGTGGGGATAAAAAAGCCATAGTCCTTAAACGTGATACGTGCGGAATAACCGTCTTGGTTAGCTACAAAGAAACATCCTTTCTTTTGGCAAACCTGGGCTACTTCTGTTTCGAGTGTAACTTCCTTTCCTTCAAATTCATCGCCACTCTTGATAATACTAACGAGAGATTGTGCGTCATTCCATTCAGCTATTTCACTTCCAAAAATCTCATAGGTTTCTGTAGTTTGAATCGGCTCTGAAAGTCGAACTACATCTGTTTCTTGAGCAAAAATCGGCAAGGCAGTTAATAAAACAAGGGCAACTGTTAATACTTTTTTCATAATCGTTGATTTAGTTTTGTTGGTGCTCAAACATACAAAGTTTAGAAGCAATTTTTCATACTGAAATCAACTATTTATTAGTGTTATTTCTGCTCCGTTTCACAAAAGTAAACCTTACGCCCACCCGTTTCCATGACCTGAATTTTACGCCCACATTTATAGCAGGGCTTTCCTGCACGCCCATATGCATAATGCCTGTATTGTCGCCTGGAGGCTCCCTCCTCCTTAAGAACCTTCACTAAGTCATCCGGAGTTGTTAGGCCTCTTGTTTCATAGGATCGCCTCGATAAGTAGATTGAGTTTTCTGCCAAAGCTTCAATCTGAGCTTCAGTACAGTCTATTGGTCTGAATTCCGGGTCAACTTTTGAAGTAAATAATATTTCACTTCTAAGGTAATTCCCAACTCCGCTTAAAAACCCCTGGTCCAATAGTAAGGTTGAAAGCTTTCTATTTTTGAAAGTATCGCTCCTATATCGTTTCAGTACTTCTTCATAGGTAGTTTTTGGGTGAACAACATCAGGACCTAATTTTTCGATGTATGAATGACTTTCAACATCTTCATCCTTTAGCATTTCAATTTCTGAAGCAGAATACAAGAAAGCAGACTTATCTTTAGTATGTATAGCAACTCTAAGTGAGCGGTTGTTATTGGGAACATTACCCCGATTCCGAATCACCCATTTACCGTATAATTGATTGTGCGAATACAGATTCAGATCATTCTCAAAAGCTGTAATAATTGCTTTGCCTCTGGGTGTGACGGAAGTGACCTTGAGCCCTAGCAAGCTTTCCTCAAATACTTTTAACTCATCAAATGCGAAAAATAGGTCTTCAATTTCTTTTCCGGAGATAGCTTCTCCAATTTTATCGGCGGTTCTCCAAATTTCTGGTCCTTCAGGCATAGTTTTAAAATATTAGATTTAAGATAACTGAGTAAAACACTTACTACGAAAATATTTGGTTAGTGATCTTAAAGTCCATACAATCGCTATCAAAAAACCGTTCAATGAAATCTGTAGCGACTCTTATAGCCGCCTTCTTAGGTATTCTTTTTTTTGAAGGATTTGCCCGAATTGTAATTACATTTTATCATAGAATTGAATTCCAATTCTTTGGAGTGTCAGGCTTACCCGGTATTGACTGGGTGGTCATTATACTCATGTCAGTTTTGATAAGTACATGGTTACTGACCATGCTTATTTTGACCATAATTGATCAAAATAGCTTTTACTATGCTTTAGCTTTTTGGATCATGCTAATGTTCTGGCGTGGTTTTGAAATATTCAATTCCTATTCGAAAGAACCTCTCTGGTATTTTATCATCATTATATTTTTACACACTTTAGGGGTTTTCTTAGCCTTTAAATTATACAAGCATCAAAATGAAATTATACAAGATTCTTAGTATTGCACTTTTTTTGGTGATCGGTTGTACTCAAAAAGAGGTGGCCACATTCACTGAAGTTGATTCGCCCGCAGCAGAAAACAGCTCACTGCCAAGACTTTTTACGGATGAATCCGGTACTCTATTCATGAGTTGGGTTGAAGAGACGGGAAATCTAGCCGAACTTAAGTATGCAACTTTTACAGGTACTGGATGGAGTGACGCTAAAATTATAGCCAAAGATTCTACATGGTTTTTAAACTGGGCTGATTATCCCTCGATTATTGCAAAAGATGGAGCTCCCTTTGCAGCTCACTGGTTAAATAAGAAAACCGGCGGTACTTACTCTTATGATGTGAATATCAGTACGAGTTTAAGCGGAAACTGGACTTCTCCATTTAAGCCGCACAAGGATGAAACCCCGACTGAGCACGGTTTTGCGAGTATGATTCCAATGTCAGATTCCACCTTTCTTGCTGTTTGGCTTGATGGAAGAGAAACAAAGAATCGAGATCATGATGAGTATTCAAACATTGAAAAAGCAATGACATTAAGGGGAGCTGTAATTCATAAGAACGGTTCTATCCTTCACAAATATCTTATTGATGATAGCGTGTGTGACTGCTGCAGTACCTCCTTAACCAAAACCAACGACGGTTATATGCTTGTTTATCGAAACAGGACAAATAAGGAGATCAGAGACATAAATTACACTAAATTTAAAGACGGTGTGTGGAGTGAACCCAAGCCTATCCATTCCGATAACTGGAACATTGCTGCCTGTCCTGTAAATGGGCCTGCTGTTGATTCTGAGGAAGGTATTGTAGCCATATCCTGGTTCACTGGGGCAGATGAAAAACCGGCTGTCAAACTTTCAATTTCTACAGACGATGGAAAAACATTTTCAAAAGCTATACTCTTAGACACTCAAGGACCTATTGGTCGTGTTGATGTTGAAGTATATGACGAGAAAATATGGGCGAGTTGGTTGACTGTTGAGGAACAAAACAGTCATTTGAAAATTGCAAGCTTTACAAAAGCTGGTCAGTTAATAGATACAATTATAGTAGAAGATGGCATTTCAAGTGAAAGACAGGCTGGTTTTCCGGAGATTGAGGTTATAAACGATCAATTGATTCTTAGCTACACCGATGTATCAGGAGAAATAAAACAGGTTAAGACAAAGGTTTTGCGGACTAATGATTAACCTGAGTAAGGTTTTTATAACCCAAGTCATGCAGAGGATACTCTAGAAGCATCTTCACAGAGTTAATTCGAGCTTTTCGTATGAGATTATTCCGGCTTGTGAAGATTCCACGTATTCTATCTCCCAACCCTGCCCACCACCTTTCACTCGGAATGACCGGGTGGGGGAAAATATCTAATCTAAGTCATGCAGAGGGTACTCCCGAAGCATCTTCAAAGGACCGAGATTACCCACGTTGCTATTGTAAGACTTGTGAAGTTTACTGGTAATTTTATTCTTTAGGGACTTCAGTTATCTGAACATCATCCTTATAAATAGTAGCTACAATATCAGTTTCATTACCTGCGGCCGGTATTGCGGTAAGCGTAAAAGACTCGGCGCTTTGATCAGAAATAGTAAACTCCCCCAACTGATTTGATGGCTCGATATTAAGATGCTCCAGTGTAATGTTTTCATAAGACATCCCCCCGCCTCCCATACTAACATTTTTTCTATAGTATGCCTGAGCTAAAGTTGTTGCATCAAGCATTTTTTGGCGAATAGCTTCATGATTAGCCTGCTCGTGGCTGTCTTGCATGGTATTGATTGCAAGTATTGTTGCCATGGCTACAATTATCGTAACCACAAGGATTAATAACAGTTGTTGCTGACCCATAGCTCGAATCTAAAATCTTTATTTATAATTAGCACTATTAATGATGTCTAATTTATAACCTATCAATCTACAAAATACTAAAAATAAAAAAACCTCTCTTAAAGCAAGAGAGGCTTAAATTTTATTTTGACTTATGTAGTATTTTGAAGAGAGCCTCTAGTTGTCGCAACTCAGTGAGATTACGAAACGGATTTGAAGTCTCAACTCTTATTAGTTAGAATCTACCCATGTCAAACCATCTTCAGCTACAGTAGCTTCCATAGTATTAGTAGCAGCAGTACCAGGAATTCCACCTTCATAATCTTCATCACTTGCAGGGTGCGCAGTTACAGTAAAACTTGTTGCACCAGGTGAGCTAATGACGTATCGACCGTTTTCATTGGCAGCAACTAGTCCGGCTACAGTATCAGCAGCAAAAGAAATATTTGCAAAAGTAATATTGGTGAAATCTTTTCCACCACCACCAAGCATTTCTGGTTTCATATAGAAGCCTTGAGCAGATGCAGCAATTTGTGCAACATCTTGTCTTACAGCATCCATATTAGCTGAATCAGCGGCTGATCCAAATGTGTTTATAGCTACAACCGTCGCGATACCTACGATGATTGTTACGAGTATTACGAGAAGTAATTGTTGTTGACCCATGATGATCTCCTATTGTATTGTTTGTTTTGTTTGTTAAACTGTTTTTTAATTTTTGATGCTAATTTTACTAATAACTGCACCAAAGTAAATTAGAAAATATTTAGTGTTTATTAATTGTTTCGGTCACAAGAGTATTGTCTTTTTCAATTGTTACAAATCTAACTTAATTAAAAAATCTTAATATTTGTAGAAAAAGATAAAACATTCTCACATACCAAAAAACACTTTGTTTACTAACTTACGAAAGATGTTTCTATACGGATGGTTAGTCTTCTTTAATTACATAGGATCTACTTCTCCACCCTGAGGCATCAGCGTAATTTCTTCAGCTACGCTTCTCTTACTTAGTTCCGATAAAGCCAAAATAACCCTTCCAACATCTTCAGCGTCAATTAGTTTCTTTTCATCGATATCTACATTGTCCCAGGATGTTGAGAGTGTTTGACCAAGGTTTATCGCTGAAACAGCAATATTGGTATTCATAAGTTCTTTTCTAAGGGATCTTGTATAACCCAGAAGAGCGTGTTTACTCATGGAGTATGCTCCACTATCTTCCAGCCCTTTAAGCGCTCCTACAGAGCTTATGTTTACAATCAGCGCCCTATCCTGCAACTCTAAGACCGGTAATAGTGACTGAGTTAAATGAAATGCACCCATAGCATTAGCCTGAAACTGGGATTCAAATTCTTCTGGACCCGTCTCTCTTAGTTTCTTATAAAGAAAAGATCCGGCATTATTAATGAGAATTCCTGGATTATAAACCGAAAAGTCGATATTAGATATCTCTTCGAAGTTGGTGATGTCAGCTGAAATTATGGTTACATCCTTGGCTCCGGCTATAAGGCAAGTCTCTTTGGCATCCTCTAAATCCCTTTCATTTCGAGCAATTAATACTAAGCGGCGTTCTGTGTTTTTGGCAAATACTTTTGCAATAGATAAGCCGATACCTTTACTGCCACCGGTGATAATCACTGAAGAACGTTGAAATGCCATACTATTCAATTTTTTCTGACTTTGAAGATCTTCCCAATTTTCCCGGATCTTGACTGGTATGAAAAATATCTGTAATAATTATAGTGGAAGTATCTGAATTAAATTCATAAATAATCTTAAACCTGAATTTGATTAGGTACCTACTATCCTGACCAATTTCTTTTAACAATTGTTCTACCTGACCAGAATTCGGAAAATCTTTGAGTTGATCTACTTTTGAGAAAATAGATTCAATTAATCGATCTGCCTTACCAACATCTTTCTCTTTAAGCTTTATATAATTGTGAATTTCATTGAGGCAGAATAGAGCAAAAGGCGTCCACTTTATTTCTATATCCTTATCTTTACTCTTCATTCTTTTGGACGAAATAGCCCTTCGCTTCCTCTTGGGTTACTAAGTCATTCTCTTCTATCGCCTTTCTTGATTCTCTGTTTCTTTTATAAAATGCTTCCTTAGATATCGGATATAATTTATTCTCAAAATTCTTGGAATTCCCGTAAGCAATCATGCTGTTTATTGCTTTAATCAAATCTTCATCCTCTATTTTATCTAACTCAGATTTGATTCGATCTTTTTCGGCTTTTAAATCCATTTCAATCGTTTAATTTACTGGTATTCGGAAATTCATTGTTATTGTAAACGCATTTGTAATCAAATCAATAGTACAAAATTTTCTTAAAAAACCTTAAGGCACCTTCAGAAATTTGTGCGTCTGTAAGCTAATTCCCCATTCAGGATTTTTCTTAACGTAGTCCACAATTAATTCTATGGATTCGGGAGTGTCCCATTCAGGCTGGAGTAATAATTCCGTTCCATCAGGACACTTGGAGGCATTCTCCTCAGCCCATTTCAAATCCTTATTAGTTAGAACAACCACTTTCAATTCATCCACATAGTTGAAGACTTCTTCAGTAGGCTTCTTAAATCGTTTTGGAGAAAGGGTAATCCAGTCAAGTTGGCCGGATAATGGCGATGAGCCACTTGTTTCTATATGAACTTTAAGTCCTGCAGACTTCAAGCCCAAGGTCAAAGGCAAAAGATCATGCAATAAAGGTTCCCCTCCCGTTATAACAGCAAATGGTGCTTTACTGTTCTTTGCTTCTTCAACTAATTGCCGAACCGTCATTTTGGGATGCCCTTCCTCTTCCCAGCTTTCTTTCACATCACACCACCAGCAATTAACATCACATCCGGCTGTACGGATAAAGTAAGAGGCGCGGCCAGTATGGGCACCTTCTCCCTGTATAGTATAGAAATGCTCGACTATCGGATACTCAACATCCATATAGTCTTTATTATTGGTAACTAATTCTGCTTCTTTATCTACTTTAAACATCTTTATCGGTGTATTCTACCCAACTTGTTTCTGTTTCCCAAACGGTTACCGTCAGCTCAATATCACCCGGAATACGTTGTTTTGTCTCTTTATGGATAAACTCAGCTATTCGCTCTGCTGTAGTATTTTCAGGCATCAAGTCATTCAGAAATCCATGATCAAAGCCGCCCTTTTCAGAATCTTTTGCAGCCCATTTCAATTCTTTAAAATCACACACCATATCCGGGGTTTCAAGATATTGGGATGGATTCAGTTTATTTGATTTAGCTGTCATCTTTACTCGGTATGAATGGCCATGCATTCTACCGCACTTTCCATCATACCCATCAATAAAGTGAGCAGCATCAAATTTAAATTCAGTATTTAGCGTCCAAGTTGGCATTGTATAGTCCAAAATTGCGATGCCTTTTCAATAGCATCTTCATTCAATAAAAAAAGCCACGTTGTGGCGTGGCTCAAAATTACGGGTTTTTTACTAAAATTACTCGGTTCGCTTTATGGTACATCCCAACGACTTCGTTTCCTGTTGACTGACACCTGTACCGGCCACAAGCTGCCTGATAGCATCCTCTGCGTAAGTAGCTTCAACAGTATTAGCATCATCGGCATTATCATCAATTGCACCGTGATACACCAGTTTCATATTAGAATCGAAAAGAAAGATTTCGGGTGTGCGAGTTGCACCAAATGCGTCTGCCAATTTATGGTTTTCATCAAGAGCGTAAGGAAATGAATAATTCTGTTTCTGTGCGCGTCTCTTCATGTCCTCCATAGATTCACCACGATCACGGATCCTTTCATTTGGATTCAGCGCAATCATCCCAATACTATTTGTTCCTGCTAAGGCAGCCAATCCATTATAGCGATCTTCCCATTTAGCAACCCATGGGCAGGTATTGCACGTAAACATCACCAGTAACCCATTATCGCCTGCTACACCGGCAAGCGTTAAAGAACGCCCGGATGTGTCTTCAATCTCTAAAGTAGTCTGTGGAGCTTTATCACCAATCTTAAGGGCGTCAACAGTAGTAATTTGTGTGAAAGCAGCTAAAATCATTACTGCTGACAAACTCAATATCAGTTTATTTGATTTTTTCATGGCTTAGTCCTCATTTATCACGTTTAACAATTCTGATTCAAAAGTCTCAAATTCAGCTTTCCCTTCCCACGCCGCTGATACATCGCCTTTCTTATTATACACAATGGTGAATGGAAGTGCACCTGTCCATTCATTAGAAATTGTGGTAATAAACTCATTGTCTTTGCCAACTTTGAAGTAGGTTTCAAAATCGACACCCTGTTTTTTTAAGAAAGCGATTGCTTCTTCTCTGGCTTCTTCAAAATCACCCGATACAAAAATAAGCTTGAATTGGCCCTCATATTCTTTGTTCAATTTCATCAGGTAAGGAAATTCTTCGATACATGGAGCACACCAGGTAGCCCAGAAATTCACCAATACCGGTTTCTCGTTCTTAAACTCGGCTATTTTTTCTACGATTTGGTCTGCAGTAGCATTGACAAGAATCTTATCTCCGGGGGTAGATATTCCGGATATCAAAATTAAAACAAAGACCAGAAATGTTTTCATAATTTCAATCTAAATGTTCGGATGGGTTCCAAAAATGCTTATCCATGTCAACCGTGTACTCTTCTTTAAAATCAACATCTTCCTGAAGCAAGCGTTCCCGCATGGTATCTCCTTCGAAATGAGCACGGCCGGTCAACTGCCCCAATCTGTTTAGTACACGGTGGGCGGGCAATTCATAACCCAAATTATAGCTGCGGTAGTTATTCATGGCATAACCTACCATTCGGGCTCCCGACTGAACCCCCAGATAACCTGCAATAGCTCCGTAAGAAGTCACTTTTCCTAAAGGAATTTGTGAAACAACATCAAAAACACGAGTGTAAAAATCATTTACTGATTTTGAGCTCAAGACAATAACTTTTTTATTTCCTGCAATGACTGAGAAGTACCGCCTTTTCTTTCAGCTATTTTGACGGCCTGGATTCCCAGTGTTTTATATAAAGAAAGGACTTCAGGTACATTATCCAAACTCTCGAGATGTTGTTTTACCGTTTTTATATCACCCCGAGCAATGGGTCCGGTTAATGCATCTGTTACACCTAAGGTGTTGATGTTCTCAATTGTATTTTCCATAAGCGGTTTAAGGGCTTCTAGAGCTGTAGCTTCCGGAATATTTGCCTCAGCAGATATTTTAGCCACCATATCACCCAAAACCACCAAATAATTTGAAGCCACCACGGCCGAAGCATGCAGTAATGGTTTTGCTTCAGGCTCAACACGAAAAGTTTTAGCTTTAAGATCTTGACTTATCTTTTCCAGCTCCTCCAGTAAAGGTTTGTCTCCTTCTATATCAAACCATGTTCCCTCAAAAGATTTTGTATCTGGTGTGATAGCCTGCATAGGATGAAATGAGGCTACACTCGCGCCATTCTTCTTCAACGGATTTAAAATGTGGGAGGAATGAGTTCCTGATAAATGAACTACTTTTCTATTTATTTCGGGAAACTGAGTGGCTAACTCATTCGCTATGCCAAAGATGGAGTCATCAGAAACGGAAATAAAAATAAGGTCGCCCAGCTTTTCCAAGTCTTTTGGCTGACCAACTGAGAATGTAGTATTGGGATACTGTTCTTTAAAATCTTTTTCAATCTCAGAATGATTGTAAGCTGAAATAACCGAATAACCTTTTCCAGTAAAAACATGAAGCAATGCCTTACCCACTCTTCCCAAACCAATAATAGAAATGTGGGGTTTATTCATTCTCAGGCCATTTGAGGTTCGGTACGCTTTGCATATCCACAAATATTGGAAGCAGACTTGATATGATCCAGAAATTCAACATCATATCCCCAGGAACGGGCAACCAAAATCCCACTCATGAAAGCACGGGCTCCACTTACCGTTTTCTCATTGCTATTAAGATAGTGCATCAAACCGGACTCATTATTATTTACAACCAATGAACGCAGCTTCTCAAGTTCTTCCGGGCTTCCCGCCGGTACATCGCAACAGTAAACAATAAGTGCGTTTCTGTTCAACAGCAGTTCATCTAAAGTGAACGCAAGTTCCCGGATAATGGCAGGATCATAATCCCCAATTTGAAGACTTACTACATCAAAATCAGTAAAGCAAGACTGAAGTACAGGTAGTTGTGTATAGAGGCTCATTTCTTTACTATAGCCCTCATCCGCAATAAAGAAGTCATCTTCTTCATCACAAAACTCATTCCTCAAAAAATCATTAACAGGAACTTCCCCAAAACGGGTTTCAAAAACATCATTTGAAGGCATTGCTAATTTCTTCTGTAAATGGCCTGTATAAGACTCAATAACTACAACGGTATCGAACTTCTGGTTTACAACGGTTTTGTAGGTCGTACAAAGCTCTCCAAAATTATCTTCATCAATAACATTGGGGACAAAAAGCATTCGGACATATTCAGAATTTGTGTTTAAATGCTTCGCTTTCTTTACGTGATCTTGAATTTCTTCCTGTGTCAGGCTTGGTACATCCATAGTGCTAATCTGATATTCATTAAACTAAAAAGCCCGGAGATACCTTCCCAACTTGCGTTTAGAAACGGCATTTCCGAGCTCTTGTGGTATTGATCAACTATTTTTGCTTTGATAAGCTAGTGCTATCTGATGATCTGTTTGTGTGAAACTACAAATTTCAAACATTTTATCATTGTTAAATCTTACAGAAAAGCGGTTTTTTTCATTCTTTTGAATTGTGAGGTCATCGAGATTTGTTCGAAGACCTGTTCCAAGGCATTTTACAGCTGCTTCTTTAATGGTCCAAAGCCGGATTGGTTCCTCTTCATCTGCCAAATGGTGTTCCTTATTATTTAATATTCTATTTACGACGGCGTCATTGACTTCTCGGTTTGAGAGCTCAACATCCAAGCCAATATCAAATGTTTCAGAAATCGCACAAAACACTTTTGAGGGCGAATGAGAAAAACTGACGTAGATAGTTTTATCCTGAGATTTAGCATATGGTTTTCCGCCTGCTTCTTTTAGCAATTCAATCCCTTGATTATCCAGATTCATTTCGAACAATAAAAACCTGAATAGAGAACGTGCTGAAATATATTCTGCTTTACGATTCAGGCTTTTAAAGCTGCTTAATTCGTCTTTCTCTTGGCTGGAAAGAATATGTGAAGAGCCTTCATCAGAGATTACTGTGGAGCCAAGTACCACATCTTCAGGCCAGTCTGATATTGGAGAGGTGTCAATTTTTTCCATATCCAAAAGTATAAGAAATCATATAACGAACAACGAGTATTAAAGATAGTGGTTTTGCTTTTTATGTGAAGAAATCAAGCTTTTTCTGGATTTATATGAAAGATTACAAAATTGAGAACCTCACTATTATAAAACTTACGCGAGATTAGTATGGCGAAAACAAGAAAAGTATTCTAAATGCATCCCTCCTGCCAATCCATAGCTAAATGTTCTGAAAGTTCTGGTATAGCCGTATTTAACCATGGCACTTCATCTAATAATTTCAGCGAAAATTAGTTTATGCTGAATTCTAAATGGTCAATTAACTGATCTATAAATAGAATTTTGCACAAATAGACAAGTTTATTTGCTCTTATTTTTAATAATTTTTGCCAAAGTATTTTAGTCTTATTAGCTTATTCTTCTTATTAAAAACAGTCTCGGCCTTAAAAAATAATTTCTTATACCATGAAAAGACTAACAATTTTGTCGATTGGAGTACTACTAATTTTAACTTCCAATTATGCGTTTTCCCAGGATTTGAAACTCAACGATCTTGAATATTTCGAGACGCAAGGCGTCAATGTTCTTGTGTACAATAATCTTTTTACCGGGGGCTTTAACGATGAGAAAACAGCCGGAATAGAACTGATTCACCACGGGGTTAGAACCGCGCAAGGCGGCGCTGTGAGACTTTCCAGTACTCCTGAACAGTGGGACCTTGTTCCTTCCATACCAAGTCGAAAGGTTGACCAGGAGTCGAGTACCATTGAGTCTGTGTTGAGGTATGAAGATTACGATTTTGATTCGCGGGTGGTTGTTAAGGCTAAGGGTGAAGGTGTTGAGATTTCTGTTTACCTGGATGAACCCATTCCCGCTGAACTTGAAGGAAATGCCGGCTTTAATCTTGAGTTTCTGCCCTCGCAATATTGGGGGAAAACGTATTTAATGGATGGACGCCTCAATCGATTTCCGCGCTACGTGGTAGGTGAAGCCAAAACGATACCTGAAAGTGAAAAATTAAAGCAATACAAAGGGTATGTAACTTCCGACCACAGAGGAACTGAAAGATATATTGAACCGCTCCCTCTTGAAACCGGCCGCACCATTCTTCTTGCACCCGATGAGCAGGAACGCATGGTGAAAATCACTTCAGAAGATACCGATCTTCAACTTTTCGACGGACGGGTACTGGCACAAAATGGATGGTTTGTTGTTCGGAGTGTACTTCCGTCAGGTGAAACCGGCAAAGTTTTAACATGGACCATTGAACCCAATGCCATTGATGGCTGGATCAGAGAGCCAAATATTGGTTTATCTCAAGTAGGCTACCTTCCCTCGCAACCAAAAGTATCTGTCATTGAACTCGACAAGAACGACACGCCACTTGAAAAAGCCTCCCTTTATAAAATAGGTGCCGACGGCAAAACTACCGAAGTATTCAGCAACAATATCGAATCCTGGGGAGATTATTATAAATATCACTACGTAAAATTCGATTTCACTTCAGTTAACACTCCCGGTATCTACTACATCCAGTACGGTGATTATAAAACGAATAATTTTATCATAGAAGATAACGTGTACGATGATATCACTGATGCCACCAGTGATATTTGGGTTCCAATACATATGAATCACATGTTTGTACGCGAGGGTTACAGGGTTTGGCATGGCGAGCCTTTTAAGGACGGTTATCTTCAAGCTCCACCAAACACCGATCATTTTGACCTCCACAGTCAGGGACCAACAACCGATACCGAGTATGAAGCACTGGAATTGATTCCCGGATTAAATGTTGGAGGGTTTTTCGACGCCGGAGATTTTGATATCGAGACCGGATCAAACATTGGCGTGGTGCAGAACTTTGTTCAAACATGGGAATATTTCGAACCCTCACGTGATCAAACATTCGTCGATCACGAGCAGCGTTATGTGGAACTCCACCGCCCAGATGGCACGCCAGATATTTTGCAATATATCGAGCATGGAACTATGAACCTTGTCGCTCAGGCAGAGATCATCGGACATATGGCTGATGCCCTCTCCAATTCTGTTCTCTATAATTACCACCACCTTGGGGATGCCGCTTCACTAACCGATGGACTCCCTTATAATCCGGATCTTGGTCCGTATGAAGTAGCTGAAGATGGCAAATCAAGTGGAGTTAAGGATGATATGTGGGCATTTACAACTCGTAATCCCGGCCGCGACCTCAGAGCCGCTGCCATGTTTGCCTCAGCAAGCCGGGCATTAAAGGGATATAACGACGATCTTTCCGAAAGAGCGTTACAACAGTCAAAAAGACTGCTAAAAGAAGCCACAGAATTACTTGCCGATCAGCCAGAGGATGATAGGTCATTCTGGAGAGGATCAGGAGATATTACCACCAATCTTCAACTGTACATCTCAACCGGCGAACAGCAGTATGCAGATAAATATCAGGAACTTTTGTGGCCAGCACTTGAGCGTAACGTTAGGTTTGGCATTTTGAATGCATTACATGGCATTCCGCACATGGATGCATCTTTTAAGGAAAAGCTCCGCCCTTATGTTGTAGAGTACAAAGAATATATCGAAGAGCTGGAAAAAGATAATCCATACGGTGTACCTATCGGACTTGGTAACTGGGCTGGAGCCGGAGGTATCGTAAATTTTGGTACTACTATTAGCTTTGCTAACAAGCATTTCCCGGATATTATAGATGCCGACCATGCTTTCAAGACCACCAACTGGCTATTTGGCAACCATCCATATCACAACTATTCATTGGTGGCAACGGTGGGTGCAACCCGTCCCAAAGAAGTGTTTTATGGAAATAACAGGGCCGATTTTTCATTTATTCCAGGCAATGTTGCTCCTGGTTTATTATTCAGACAACCCGACCACTTTGAGAACTACGACGACTGGCCATTTCTGTGGGGTCAAAATGAGGGGACCATTGGTGGGAATACCAGTTATATAATTTTTGGATCAGCTTTTAAGAATTTGATAAAGTAAGGAGAAGCAGAGTCACGATTTGCCGAACGGCGATTTGTGATTTTGGGAACACTTTTTATTCCATTGTTCCGTGTTCGAAGGTAAATGTATAGATGCGGAGAGGGAGGGATTCGAACCCTCGGTACCCCGTAAGGGGCACACTCGCTTTCCAGGCGAGCCCGTTCGACCGCTCTGGCACCTCTCCGTTTTTTAATAGATGATAGCCCGTCGAAGGGCGCCTAAGATAGAGTTAATTATATCCTATATCAAAGAATTTAGAAGCCAATATTAAAACTATTTTCAACATAGGTTTTGACGGGTCTCCCATTATCGGTTGCAGCAATAAATTTCCACTTCGCAGCTGCCTGAAGTACGGCATCCATAATACCATACCCTACCTCATTTACTTTTTCAAAAGACCCATCCTCGTTATAAAGCCTGATTTCAGAAATATAAAAATCCTCGACCTCGCCTTTGGTGCCCACCAAAAACGTAACCAGCACCCTCACCTTAATGTCCGCTCTTTTAGCCGCTTCAGGAACCGTAGGCTCTACAATGCGAACTAAACCCGGGGGACGTTCTGGACTTCCCACAAACTCTCCTTCTCCTGTCGCTTCCGAAAAACCTTCTTCCCCTTCGGCGTCAAACTTGGAGATTAAATCATCGAACTCAGGAAATTCAATTTCTTCTTCAATCACCTGATCGTTTGGAACAGGAACCGGAACCCGGGGACGTGGAGGCGCGGCAGGAGCTGATGTTTGCTTAGTGATAATGGCATTCTCGACATAAGTCACTTCCTCTGCGAAGCTATCGAGTACCTTAGAGGTAGGTATCTCAGTAGCCGGCCAGCTTTTTATGATGATGAGAACGATCAACTGTGCACATATCAATGACATCATGAAGCGATGTTCATGCTCAAGCTCGCCATAGTAGATATCACGGATTTTATCGATCAAGTATGCTTTAATTCTTTTAGATGTTCTTGCATTACTTCCCAGGTATGATTTTTTAGCGACATCATATCGTCAAAATCGGCAGGGTCGATAGCGTCTAATACTTTCAGTTTGAAATCAGCTTTAGGGTTTAAATCTGAAGAACCGGATGGCATTGCCTCAAAACTTCCATCAATAACCATAGGCTGTAACTTAAATCCATATTCAAGGGAAAGAAGGAATGGCCCGTTTTTAAACGGTTTAAGATGCCCGTCCATTGTGCGAGTTCCTTCCGGGAAGATCATAACAGGAACCAAATCTTTTAAGGGCTCAACTAGATTGTCCAATTTTTTGAGGGCTGTTTTGCTTGATCGATCTATCGTTAAATGTCCGGTAAGCCAAACTAACCAGCCCATAACCGGAATGTAGGTGAGGCTCTTTTTGGAAACCCATTTCATTTTCCAAGGCAGATGGTAGATAAAAGCCATATCCAAAAAGCTCTGATGATTGCATACAAAAATAGTTGGCTCAGAGGGATCGTATTTATCTACATCCAGAAATGTCATTTTCCACCAAGGACTGGCCTTCATCATAAACCTTGCCATTATAGATAAGGTGAAATTGGGTGCCTTCCGGTATTTATCGAAAGGAAGAGTGAGCAAAAAGACCAATGATATAATCACAAAGAAAACAAGGAACAGCACCGAAAAATAGCCGAATACAAAAATACTGAAAAGTCGTCTCATCATTATTTATCAAAACTTAAAAGTGCTTTACGAACAAAGCCATTATGCTGTTTTAGTAACCTGGAGGCATTGGATTTCGTTACATCTCCAAGCGCCATAACCAATGCTGTTTTAACATGTCCGCCTGCTTTATTAAGTAATTCTTCTGCACGGTCATAATCAATATCAGAAAAAATCATCAAAATTCGTTTGGCCCGTTCAACCAGTTTCTCATTAGTCAGCATCAAATCAACCATTACATTTTCATAGATTTTACCCTGTCGAATCATGGCTCCTGTTGTAATCATATTTAGTACCATTTTTTGAGCCGTTCCGCTCTTCATGCGAGTACTGCCCATTACCACCTCGGCTCCAACAGGCACATCTATCAGGTAATCAACATCTAATTCAATCTGCTCAGCCGGGACAGTAGTCACAAGAATGGTTTTGCAACCTCTCATTTTTGCTTCTTTGAGTGCTCCATGCACATATGGTGTCCGTCCGCTTGCTGCTAATCCACAAACAACATCCGGAATAGCAATCATCGCCTCTTCAATAGCTGCTCTTCCTGTATCTTCTGAATCTTCTGCTCCTTCCTGAGCAACAAACATCGCTTCTTTACCACCGGCAATAAAACCTTCTACCTGTTCTGGCGGTGTTCCAAATGTTGGCGGACATTCAGCCGCATCCAGTACACCTAACCTACCGCTGGTTCCTGCTCCAAAATATAGCAGACGACCACCTACCTGAAAAGCATCCGAAACCAAATCTATCACTTCAGCAATAACATCCAGCTTTTTTTCTACCTGAACTGCTACTTTTTGATCTTCAAGATTTATAAGCCGAGCTATTTCTCCGGCAGAAGCAAGATCAATTTCTCGGGTCTCAGGATTTCGGCCTTCCGTGGCTAACTTTTCAAGCTGAGAGAATAATTCTTTTTTTTTAGAACTTGATTCCAATATGACTTACCCTCTGCGGTTTTTCCACCACTGACTTCTTTCCGTACCCTCACCGGCCAGTACCGGCTCTGACGTTTCACCGTCATTCGCATTCTTTAGCACTGACGCAGCTAAGATCACATCCTCAATCGGTAAGTTGGGCTGCATATTTTCCGGGGTGAAGTGATCCGGGACGAAATGAGTATCGTATTTCGCTTCGATAAAGGCTGGATGATTGAGTGTAAATTCACAAAAAGGAATCGTGGTTTTACAACCTGCAATTTCATATTCGTCCAGCGCACGAAGCATACGTTTGCGTGCGATTTCCCGATCCGGACCATGAACACTCAGCTTTGAGATCATAGGATCATAATTGATTGTAATCTGCTGTCCTTCTTCTACTCCGGAATCCACTCTAATTCCTGAACCGGTTGGCACCCTGTGCTTTTTGAGCAATCCTGTACTTGGTAGGAAATTATCGGCAGGATCTTCAGCATAAATACGGCATTCGATCGCATGGCCTGTGATTTTCAAATCTTCTTGTTTGAACGGGAGCTCCTTGCCTTCCGCCACTAAAATCTGCAGGGCAACCAAATCCACACCGGTAATCATTTCCGTAACAGGATGCTCTACCTGAAGTCGGGTATTCATCTCCAGGAAATAAAAATTCATATGTTTATCAACAAGAAACTCAATGGTTCCGGCTCCAACATAGTCACAAGCTTTAGCAGCTTTGATAGCAGCTTTTGCCATGTCCGCTCGCAATTCATTCGTCAACAGTGCACAAGGCGCTTCTTCAATTACTTTTTGATGTCGCCGTTGAACCGAGCATTCCCGATCATACACGTGTAATACATTTCCGTGTGTATCAGCCATAATTTGAAATTCCACATGGCGAGGTTCTTCCAAATATTTCTCTATATAAATACGATCATCGCCAAAAGCATTTCTGGCCTCCGATTTCGCAGCTTTGATACTCGCCTCGAATTCTTCTTTTTTGTGCACGATGCGCATCCCTTTACCACCACCACCTGCAGCAGCCTTAACCAAAATCGGATAGCCAATATCATCAGCAACCCTTCGGGCTTCTTCAATATCTTTAAGCTCATTCTTGATACCCGGAGGAGTTGGAATTTCAGCCTTAGCCATCAGTTTTCGTGCCTCAGTCTTATCGCCCATCAGCCTAATAGCTTTGGGTTCAGGACCTATAAAAATGATATTCTCTTTCTTGCATCGCTCGGCAAAAGACGCGTTTTCACTCAGAAATCCATATCCGGGATGTACCGCATCGGCGCCCGTTTGTTTTACAGCATCTACAATTTTATCGATGACGAGGTAACTTTCTGATGAAGCAGCTTCCCCAATAAATACAGATTCATCAGCATGAAGTACGTGGGGTGAATGTGCGTCAGGCCTTGAATAAACAGCTACTGTTTTGATTCCTAACTCTTTGCAGGTATGAATAACCCGGAGTGCGATTTCGCCGCGATTGGCTACGAGTACTTTCTTAATGTCTGCCATAAAATCCTTATTTGGTTATAGCTAATGATAGGACTTTACAGCAAGATTCTCCAAGCTAAAACCAGATTTTAACTGGCTGATTTCATATCCAGGTAAGCGCGAGGTAGAATGGAAAGTTTTTCAGTGTAATTCAGGTATGCCCGATGGTCGAAAACATTGTAATTATTCTCTTCAATTTTATCAAGAATCCTGCTGTAGTTATGCCTTGCAAGGTACACGGGCAAACGGCTGTCACTTGATAACAAGCAAATCCCCTTATCTGCTTTTTGATAATATTTGCGCGTACGGTTGATTTGAAATTTCATCAACTCGGAAAATTTATCATCTAATGTATAGTTGAATAACTCTTCCTCTGAAACGTCAAACTTTTTTAGATCTTCTTGAGGAAGGTATATTCTGCCACGGCGTAAATCTTCTCCGACATCTCTTAGAATGTTTGTGAGCTGCATCGCAATCCCCAAATCTACAGCATATGTAAGGGCATCATTATCCGTGTAGCCAAAAACTTCACTTGTCATTAACCCAACCACAGAGGCTACTTTATAGGAATAGTCGTAGATCTCCTCAAAGTTTTCGAATCTACTTTTCACTAAATCCATTTTCACCCCTTCCATAAGCAGGAAAGGTAGTTCCATGGAGATCTTATATTTTTTTAGAGTATCAGAAAAAGCAGTAAGAATAGGATCGTCTACGATTCTTCCTTCATATACATCAATCAGTCGCTGTTTAAACATCTCCAGCTTCTCTTCAACCTGATCGACCGTGATTTTTTGTTCTATTATTAGGTCTTCAGCTTCGTCAACTAAATCATCGAGATATCTGCACAATCCATAAATGGCGAAAATACCCCGCTGTTTTTCGTTTGGAAGAAATCGGGTTGCCATATAAAAGGTCTTGGCATGCTTTCGAGTTATACCTCGGCAATGAGAATAGGCGCCCTTTAAATCGTCGTCATTCAAATCATCAATCACCGATCGATGAAAAGAAGTCCGCTCATATAGGGGACGAAAAACATAATATGGGAATCGAAGAATATTCGTGATCATAGAAATTGTTGTATCTCTCTGCTATAGCCTTAATTTTTTTAAAAAAGTTCCCAAGAATTGAAGAGAATATTCAATTTTAACCTATAACATTTTGAAAAGAAGATGTTTATACTAAAACCTTGAATTTGATTATATTGAGTTAATCTAATAGTGTTATATTTTTAATGCTATTATCAAGAAATGCTAAATAATTGAGGCGTAATGAATAAGAAAGTAACGATTTATGAGGTTGCCAAACGGGCAGAAGTGGCTATCTCGACTGTTTCACGCGTGTTGAACGGGTCAGAAAATGTTTCCAAAGCAACAAAAGAGAAGGTCGAAAAGGCCATTGATGAACTAAATTTCCGGCCTCAGGTTAACGCCAGAAAACTTGCAAGTAAAGAACCACAGATGTTGGCTATTGCTGTGCCATCTTTCACAACTCCATATTTTAATGAAGTTCTGAAAGGTGTTAAAGATGAAATCAAGAAAATGGATCTCGATATCATCATGTATAATACCGGATCAAAGCAACCGGAAGAGGCCGTGCAAAACTTTTTTGATCGTGGCACTGCCGATGCGGTTATCCTGCTATCAATCGATGTGAGCGATAAAGTGCATCAACTTATTCAGGCCACCCAAACCCCGGCCGTGCTGGTAAATGCTCAACATCCCTCCTACAATTATTTTATGCTGAATGACTATCAAGGTGGTTATTTAGCCGGTGAGCATTTGGTGAAGCAGGGCTTCGAGAAATTAGGGATGATCACCAGTGTTATTGATTCAAGAGCTTCTCAGCAGAGATTAAAAGGGTTTACGGATGCTTTGAAAAACTATAAAATGCCGGTTGATAAATCTCTATTCATGAGTGGCGACTCTACCAAACATGGCGGGTTTACAGAAGAATCAGGCTTTGAAGCGATCTACAAATTCGACAAACAAGGAAAATTCCCTGATGCTATTTTCTGCTCCAATGACACCCAAGCCGTTGGTGCTATCTATGCGCTCTCAAAATTGGGAATGAAAGTTCCTGATGATATTGCCATTATGGGATACGACAACATCAAGCTGAGTAAGTATCTCGAACTTACTACCATCGATCAAAAAATGTATACCATTGGTGTACAGGCGACGAAACGACTTGCAGAAATTATCACCAAACCTGATGACGAGCTTTATCAAACGACTATAAATCCGGTATTGGTTCAACGAGGTTCTACAGAAAACAAAAAGGCTAAGTAAGTTGAATTCTGATTTTTCTACCCGAGAAGCACTAGATAACTGCATTACTAATACCAAAGTCCCCGGTCTCCCCGATCCCTACAAAGGAAAGGTCCGTGAAGTTTATGATCTGGATAATGATAAGCTTGGTATTGTTGTAACTGATCGCATTTCGGCTTTTGATTACATAATGAAGCAAGCCATTCCGTTTAAAGGACAGATTCTAAATCAGCTGGCTGCTTTTTCTTTTGATAAGGTGAAGGACATTGTAGCAACTCACATCATTGACGTTCCACATCCCAACGTAACTATTGCCAAGAAATGTAATCCTGTTCCCATTGAGGTAGTCATACGTGGCTATTTGACGGGGCATGCATGGCGGGTGTACAAATCAGGCGAAAGAGAACTATGTGGTGTTACACTTCCTGAGGGACTCAAAGAGCACGATAAATTTCCTAAGCCTATCCTCACTCCTGCAACCAAAGCTATGGAAGGTCATGATGAGGATATTTCTGAAGAGGAAATATTATCCCGGGAAATTGTAACACCTGATCTTTGGAATGAAATTAAAGAGGTGGCATTCAAGCTTTTTGAAAGAGGAACCCAAGTCGCTGCCAAACAAGGACTTATTCTTGTTGATACCAAGTACGAGTTTGGAGTTTTCAATGGTGAACTGACGCTCATTGATGAAGTTCACACCACCGATTCTTCCCGCTATTTTTATTTAGAGGGATATGAAGAACGACAAGCTAAAGGTGAAGGACAAAAACAGCTCTCCAAGGAATTTCTTCGAGAATGGCTCATGGAAAATGATTTCCAGGGTTTAGAAGGACAAACCCTCCCCGATCTCCCGGATGAATTCCGGATGGAAGTTTTTCAGCGATATTCTGAATTATTCGAAATGCTTACCGGAACAGAATTCAAACCTGTCATTGAGAAAAACTTCAATACCACTCTAAAGCACATCTTGAAGTGATGATTCCAGTCAACCTAAAAGAAAAATTCAGTCTTTTCGATGAATACTGGACTCCAAAAATCGTTGGAGAGCTAAATGACCAGTATGTGAAGCTCGCTAAGCTAAAGGGAAAATTTGTTTGGCACAGCCATGAAAACGAAGACGAGCTTTTTTATATCGTTAAAGGTGAATTAGTTCTGAAATTCAGAGAGAACAATGAAGTCGTCCTTAAAGAAGGTGAAATGCATATCGTGCCAGCAGGCGTAGAACACTTCCCCATTGCAGAAAAAGAATGCTGGGTGGTGCTGGTTGAGCCTAAATCAACCACACACACCGGCTCAACCCAAACCGATGGAACTGTTGATATTGAAGATCAGGAGTGGATTTAATTAATCTGCATTATTCTGCCTATCTCTTTTTGAAAACCCATCACTTTTCCCCACTTTCTTTGGTAGTCAAAAACTAAACGGAGCCATCATGGGACAAAAAAAGGAAAGTAAACGCACACCCAAATCAAACAATCTCTCAAGAAAAGATTTTCTTAAAAAATCAGCTCTAGGTTTCGCTTCCTTTAGCATCGTGCCACGCTTTGTTTTAGGTGGAACCGGATTCACCGCCCCAAGCGACAAAATCACAATCGGTTTTATTGGGAATGGAAAACAAAGTACTATTCTGGCTAATCCCTTTTTTGCTTTATCTGACGCCCAGTTTGTAGCCACGTGCGATGTCGATTCCGTGAAGCGAACAAAATTTAAAGAATGGGTGGAAGGAAAATATGCGGAAGCTTCCGGCAATGCTAATTACAAAGGCTGTACTGCCTATCATGATTATCGGGAAATTACCAGCCGAGATGACATTGACGCTGTAATCGTCTGCACCCCTGATCACTGGCATGCTATTCCCGCCATCGCAGCCCTGAATGCAGGAAAAGATTTATACTGTGAAAAACCTCTTTCACTTACCGTTGAAGAAGGCCGTGCTATGGTTGATGCTACCCGAAATAATAACAGAGTAGCTCAAAATGGAAGTATGCAGCGATCCTGGGGTAATTTCAGGAAGGCTTGTGAGCTGGTCAGAAATGGATATCTGGGTGAGATCAGTGAAATTAAAGTTAATGTTGGAGGACCTCCTGTTCCCTACGATCTTCCAAAAGAAGAAATACCTAAAAGCCTGGATTGGGATCAGTGGATTGGTCCATCTCCTTTTAGGGTCTATAACAATATTGTTGCCCCGCCATACCCTTGGGATAATTATCCCCGATGGAGAAGCTATAAAGAATTTGGCGGCGGTGGAGTTACCGACTGGGGCGCTCATATGTTTGATATCGTACAGTGGGCTTTAGGCATGGATGAAAGCGGGCCGGTTGAGTTCATCCCGCCTAAAGAAGATGGAGCCGATCGGGGTTTGCAGTTCAACTATGCGAATGGCATTAAAGTATTCCATGAAGATTTTGGGCGCGGTAATGCGGTTCGTTTTATTGGCTCAGAAGGTACGCTTGATATCAGCCGCGAGTTTTTTGAGCCTTCGGATATGAGTTTAGTAAATCATGAACTAGGTGAGAATGAAATAAAGCTCTACCGCAGCGATAATCATTACCAAGACTGGTTGGATGCAATCAAGAATAGAACAAAGCCCGTTGCAGATATTGCAATAGGTCACCGAACGGCAACGGTCTGTAATGTCGCAAATATCGCTTATGAACTCCGCCGACCACTAAGCTGGAATCCGGAAACTGAGCAATTTAAAGGCGATGAAGCAGCTAATGCTATGTTGGGCCGGGAATATCGTAAAGGCTATTCTTTGTAATGAATTCACTTAAACCAAGCAAAGTACTGCGATAGAATTCCATGGATGACCAACTTCACTTTCGAAGAATCAGGCCCCGCATTAAGGTCCCGACATCATTAAGCACGGATGACATCAATCAGCGAATCAGAAGCTCATTAAAAGCTGAGGGAGCAAGTTGTGAAGGGAAAACCACTCGAGGTTATGCAACGATATATCCTCCTTTAGATGATCAGCATTTTTGGTCTCCTCAACTCACCATCACTGTTGAAGAAAATGAGGATGGAAACCTAATCAGAGGTTTATACGGCCCCAAACCATCTGTATGGACCATGTTTGTATTCTTTTATGCCGCTATCGGTTTTGCCACTATGATTATTCTGATGGTCGGCCTATCACTTTGGAGCTTGGGAAATTCGGCGGGTATCCTCTGGTTTGTACCGGGCTTGGTTTTTCTGTTTTTGAGTTTATACCTGGTAGCTTACTTCGGACAAAAGCTGGGTCATAAACAGATGGGCAAAATTCATCGCTTTATGGAAAAATGCTTAGATCAGGAAATTGAGGCTCATTGATTTAAGGATTGAGACCTGCAAAAGTAGCGTAGGGTTTAAACCCATGCTTGTGTACCTGGAAACCATCCAAGCTATAATCAATATTCTCTCCTAAAAGCCTCTCCAATTAGACCAGAACAAAACTAACTGAACCACCACGAAAGAAATCTGTGAAATCCGCGAATCCCAAAATCAGTGATCAAAATAACTCCTTAGCCACCTCATACACCGAAGCAGATTTCCCCATTGAGTAATAGTGAAGGCTCGGAACCCCAAACTCCATCAGCTCTTTAGATTGCTGAATGGTCCATTCAATTCCCACCTGAACCACTTCTTCTTTTGAATTACACTCCTCTACTGCTTTTGATAACTCCATCGGTAAATCCACGTGAAAAAGCTGTGGTAAAATCGTGAGCTGTTTTTGGGATGTGATGGGTTTTAAACCGGGAATAATTGGGAGCGTAATTCCTGCTTTACGGCACTGCTTCACAAAATCAAAGTAGCACTGATTATCAAAAAACATTTGCGTAACGATGTAATGACCACCTTTTTCCTGTTTCAGCTTCAGGTACTTCAGGTCGGTTTGCATGTTGGGTGCTGCGTAATGCTTTTCCGGATAGCCGGCTATGCCAATACAGAAATCCGAAGGCTTGGCGTTTTCGAGCTCTTCATCAATATAAATGCCTTTGTTTAAATCCACAACCTGTTCAATCAAATCCGAAGCATAGGCATGTCCATCGGGCTCGGGCTTGAACTCGCGTTCGGGCTTTCGGGTATCGCCTTGAATCAACAGCACATTATCAATGCCGAGGAAGTTGAGGTCAATAAGGGCGTTTTCGGTGTCTTCTCTGGAGAAACCGCCACAGATGATATGCGGAACCGCATCCACTTTATAGTGATTCTGAATAGCCGCACAAATACCTACCGTACCGGGACGCTTACGCACCGTTTTTCGCTCCAGAAGGCCGTTATCATGTTTCTTGTATACAAACTCCTCCCGATGGTAGGTGACGTCTACAAAAGGCGGATTGAACTCCATCAGTGGATCCATGTGATCAAACAGGGAGCGTATGTTCTGCCCCTTCAACGGCGGTAAAACTTCAAATGAGAACAGCGTGTTGCCGTTCGCTTGTTCAATATGTTCGGTTACTTTCATTACTTACTTCTTTGGATCGTAGTCTAAGTTAGGAGAAAGCCATTTCTCGACTTCCTCTTTCGTCAATAATTTTCGTTTTGTGTAGTCAGTGACCTGATCTTCCCCAATATTCCCTACGCGGAAATACCGTGATTGTGGATGAGAGAAGTAAATCCCACTGACCGATGAAGCCGGATACATCGCAAACGACTCCGTAAGCTCGATCTCAGCGTTTTTCTCTACATTCAACAGATCAAATAAAATGCGTTTTTCGGTGTGATCTGGACAGGCCGGATATCCCGGTGCAGGCCGAATTCCTGAATAGGATTCCGCAATTAATTCTTCGTTGCTGAAGTTTTCTTCATCGGAATAACCCCAGAATTCTTTTCGGACACGTTCGTGCATGCGCTCTGCAAAAGCCTCGGCGAGTCGGTCGGCTACTGCTTTTACCAAGATCACATTGTAATCGTCATTCGCCTTCTTGTATTCCTCGATAATGGGTTCAATTCCGATTCCTGCCGTCACCGCAAAAAATCCGATGTAGTCCGTAATACCGGTTTCTTCCGGGGCGATGTAATCCGAAAGACAGGAATTCGGCTGACCTGATCGCTTCTTGGTTTGCTGCCTTAAAAAGTGAAACTCAGCTTTCTCATTGGATTGATTTTCATCTTCAAATAGTTTTATGTCATTACCGTAAGCGTTTGCTGGATAAAAACCTATCACTGCTTTCGCTTTCAATAAATCTTCTTCCACAATACGATCAAGGAGTTCCTGGGCATCATCAAAAAGAGACTGTGCCTGCTCTCCTACTTCGTCATCGTCCAGAATATCCGGATGCTTTCCGGTGAGCATCCAGGTTCGGAAAAAAGGTGACCAATCGATGTAATTTCTGAGCTCCGAGATCGGATAATCTTCAAATACTTTTTCTCCCAGGAAGCTTGGCTTCGGTGGCTCATATCCCGACCAGTCGATATCTGTTTTATTCTTTTGCGCATCTTCATAGCTCAACAACTGCTTCCGGTTCTGTCGATTCTCGTGCTGCTTCCGAAGTTGCTCATACTCTTTCTTCACTTCCAGCTTCACGCCCTCCCTCCGCTGCTTGCTGATCACATCTCCGGCTATAGAAACAGCCCGTGAAGCATCCAGAACATGAATAATGGAACCTTCATACTCAGGATCGATCTTAACGGCGGTATGAAGGCGTGAGGTGGTTGCTCCGCCAATAAGCAGAGGCAATTCCATCTTTCGTTTCTTCATCTCGCGGGCCACATGAATCATTTCATCCAGCGACGGCGTGATCAATCCACTTAAGCCAATAGCATCTACATTAAGCTCCTCAGCTTTGTCGAGGATTTTATCAGCAGGAACCATCACCCCCAAATCTACCACATTGTAATTATTACAGGCCAGCACAACGCTGACGATGTTTTTTCCGATATCATGCACATCACCTTTTACAGTGGCGAGCAAAATCTTGGGCTGTTCGCTGGTGTCTTTATTTCGTGCTTTTTCTTCTTCAAGATATGGAGTGAGATAGGCCACAGCCTGCTTCATCACCCGGGCGCTTTTCACGACCTGAGGCAAGAACATCTTCCCAGCTCCAAATAGATCCCCCACTATATTCATTCCGTCCATGAGCGGACCTTCAATCACCTCAAGCGGACTTCCATACTTCACACGAGCTTCTTCCGCATCTTCTTCCGCGAACTCATTAATTCCTTTTACCAGTGCATGACTTAATCGTTCCTCCACCGGCTTCTTGCGCCACTCATCATCCTTCTTTTGCTTAACAGATGACGATTCGCCTTTAAACTCTTCCGCGATTTCCAGCAATCGTTCGGTGGCATCATCCCTTCTATCAAAAAGTACATCCTCCACTCGCTCCAGCAGGTCTTCGGGAATATCGTCATACACTTCCAGCTGCGTTGGATTCACAATCCCCATGTCCATACCGTGCTGAATGCCGTGATACAGAAAAGCGGAATGAATGGCCTCGCGAACGCGATTATTCCCCCGAAAAGAAAAAGATACGTTACTTACCCCACCAATAATATGCGCTCCAGGCAAGTTCTCCCGAATCCATTTGGTGGCGTTGAAGAAGTCCAGTGCGTTTTGACGATGTTCATCCATTCCGGTAGCGACCGGGAAGATATTAGGATCTAAAATGATATCTGAAGGGTCGAAACCGGCTTCTTCGGTCAGGATTTTATACGCCCGACCACAAATTTCTTTACGTCTGGGTAAGGTATCGGCCTGACCGTCTTCATCAAAAGCCATACAAATGACGGCGGCTCCAAATCGACGAATGATTTTAGCTCGTCGCAGAAATTCTTCTTCCCCATCTTTCAAACTGATGGAATTCACCACGCCTTTTCCCTGCATGCATTTCAGTCCGGCCAAGATCACTTCCCACTTCGAGGAATCCACCATGATGGGGATTTTGGCAATGTCCGGATCGGAAGCGATGAGGTTCAGGAAGTGGGTCATTTCCTCGGCACTGTCCAGCATTCCTTCGTCCATATTGACGTCCAGAATTTGGGCTCCGCCCTCCACCTGATCCAGCGCTACCTTCAGCGCATTATCATATTCTTTGTTCTTAATGTAATTAAGGAAACGCCTTGAACCCGTTACGTTTGTACGTTCTCCAACGTTTACAAAATTGGAGTCTTTAGTAATAACCAGCGGCTCAAGTCCGCTTAATGTGAGGGGAAGTGATTTCATTTATATACAACAACATTTTAGATTCCATCTCATCGTCTGACGGCTCAAAGCCCGTCTGACGAATTGTATCCAAGAGCTCTGCCCTATAGATCCATCAGACGACGCGGGGCTGAAGTCTAGATTAAGGGACTTAGTAATAGTCGTCAGATGGAGTTCGAAGTAGTATTGTAATTTTTGAAGCTGTTCTTTCAATGACTGCATGGTTAGGCGACCGCTACTGCTTTTTTACGAGGTTCATAATTCCGGGCCAATTCGGCCATTTTTGTAATATGTGCGGGCGTGGTGCCGCAACAACCACCGAGGATATTCAAGAGACGATCTTCCAGATATTTCTCCACTTCCTGCCCCATCAATTCCGGACCCTGATCGTATTCGCCAAACTCATTCGGCAATCCCGCATTGGGATAGGCACTCACAAAGAAATTCGATTTATCGGCAAGATTCTGAAGGTACGGCTGCAATTGCTTAGCTCCCAACGCGCAATTAAAGCCCACGCTTAAAATGGGTGCATGGGAAACAGAAATCAGAAAGGCTTCCACAGTTTGACCCGATAGCGTTCTCCCAGAAGCATCCGTGATGGTTCCGGAAACCATTATGGGGATCTCCTCTCCCCGTTCATCAAACAGTTCCTGTACGGCAAAGAGTGCGGCTTTGGCGTTGAGGGTGTCGAAAATGGTTTCTATGAGCAACAGGTCGGCTCCACCATCCATCAGGCCTTTGGCTTGTAGTTTGTAGGCTTCGGCGAGTTCATCGAAAGTGACGGCACGGTAGCCGGGATCGGTGACTTCCGGGGAAATGGACGCCGTTTTATTGGTCGGTCCCATCGAACCGGCTACAAAGCGGGGTTGATCCGGTGTTTTCTGGGTGAATTTATCCGTGGCTTTTTTGGCGATTTCGGCGGACTTCCGGTTCAGCTCATACACAATATGCTCGAGATTATAATCGGCTTGGGCGATCGTGGTGCCGCTAAATGTATTGGTTTCCACGATATCAGCTCCGGCTTCCAGGTATTCTTCGTGGATGCTTTGGATGAGATCGGGCCGGGTCAAACTCAGGAGATCGTTGTTTCCTTTCAGGTCGTCGGTGTGATCTTTGAACTGCTCTCCCCGAAAATCATCTTCGGTGAGGGTATGACGCTGAATCATGGTGCCCATGGCTCCATCCAGAATCAGGATTCGGTCTTGTAATGCTTCGTTTATAGTCACTCTTTCTTCGTTGGATTAGCTTATACAGAAAGAGCGGGAGTGATTAGCTCGCTTATCTTCCCCAGCTTACTTATAGCTGAGTGGGATTTGGCACCTGTCCCCCACATAAAATATGTGAGGCATGGTTGCCAAGACGTCATCGGGCCCATCCCTCGGTCTTTCTTTATAAGCATTCAATAAATGTTGAGCTGAATATAATGGTCTTTAGGGCGCAGAACAACTTGTTATGATGGGTTTGAGGCAGAGTCACGGTCAGGTATTCCGGAGTTTAGCTCCGTAACGAGGACATAATATTTTATTCTATATCATTATACCAATTTATGATATCCTGTAAACTATAGTTATTTTTTATTATAGAACCTGAATTATCGTATATATTTTGAAAAAATCCATCATCAACTTCAACTCCATCTCTCTTGAATATTTTTCGATTTACTTTTAAATAAGCTTTAATTTTATTTCTAGCGTTAGTTATTTCAGGGTCCTCAATATCGTGGTGTTCAAGTAATGCATTCAGTTTCCACGCAACATTAATAATGTTATCATCGACTCGTTTTAGCTTATCCTTCACAGAATAGTTTATGTCTAAATTTTCCCTCATATTTTCTGAAGATTCATACATTTCTTGATAAAAATCTTTTATATCACTTTGTATTGATCCAGACTGGGTAAGTACATTGTCTAGAATAATGTTAATTTCATCCGCTACATCTGCCAGCTTATTTTCAGTTTGGAAGGTCATATTCCAGAGTTTCTCCATCAATTCTTGATTTTGCTCACTTAAATCATCTCTCAATTCTATAGTAGCTTTTTTAAATTTTGATAGGAATGAATCTGATTCTTCTTGTAAGAAAATATTTAGCAGTTCGACGGGTTCAAGAGCTTTATTATTTCCGTCTTTTCTAATTTTATATACACCACTGCTCGTTGAATAAGGTTTATGTTTGCCCGGCAATATTTCTACCCTATAAAATGGATTACTGGAAGTATTCTCAATATGTATTGAAATATCTACAGAAGGAATACAACTATATGCCTTATTATTGATTGTAAGTTTATTTTCGTCAGAAATTGGACAACCCACTACTTTTCCTTTTTGCCTTCCTTTACTGTCTTTGATTTCATCAACTCCTATCAATAAAGTCCCTCCATTTTCTGAATTTGCAAAAGCAACAAAGTCTTCGGAAGATATTTTTTTAACCAGTCTTTTAAAGTCAACATTTTGGTTTTCATCGCCTTTCAAAAAAGCATCAGCTCTCTTCGAAATAGATTTATACTTTTTTTTACCGTAATTCATATCTCTTCTCTAAAGATTCACCAATATTAAATAATCTGTATTATCTTACTTAATTATAAATATTTAAGTATCCCAATAGACTATTTCAGTGTTAAGGTTGTTTGGGTGCAAACCAACTACACGAACTTGCTTTTTATCATTTAATAGCATTAAAACCCTGTTAGCTACAAGTTCATGATCTGGATTAATAACTATTATTTCTTGGAGCACATCACAATCCCAACCTGAAGCTAAAGTCATACATAGCTCTGCATCTAACTGTGAAAGTGAAAGCCCATATACAATACTTCTTGTTGAAGTTTCTAGCCCTCTCATGATGCTACCGTGAATAGTTCCTATCTTCTTTTCTTCTTCTTTACTTCTGTAAGGTTCTTTAGTCATTTCGGTTGGAAAATATATCGTGCTCGTTGAATTAATAGATCCATGTAGGTACAAAGGGTATAACCTTAATATTTTATCCAAGTGTCTCGAACTAAAATATTCCCTTATTTTTAATTCACATGTAGTATCCCAGTTAGTTGTGATGTATAAAAATGGATCTGTAGAATCACCAAAATATTTTTCTAATATCTCGACAAATTCCTTTCGAACATTAATTAAATTATTTTTTTGGTGATCTCTCAATTCATTAGCAATTTTAGTTCGAACATTATCTAGTATCATAATAAGTTGCTTTGCAGATTTTTTTGCTTCCTTAGAATCAATACTGCAAAACCATCTTAATTGATATACTAAAAGAGAAAAGAAGAAATTTACCTGATCGGCATTTACTTCATAACCCAATAATTTTTTTAAAGCTTTTTGGACTGGAACCCACCCATTTTTTACCGCACCAGCACCACATATTATGGTAGTATAATTATTAGAATTAAAACTAGGATTCATATAATATATTTATTGGTTTTCAATGTCGAAAATGTAATTCATCCAATATACAACTACTAATTAAAACAACATTTAAGCGAAACTACAACTCCGTCCTCAAACCAAAATGCACCTTCCCATTCCCTATGGATTCATCCGGAGAAATGGCGTAGGTAAATTTAAGTCGGCCGATGCGGGTTTGGTAGCTGAGGCCAAAGCCGGTAGAGAAAAGATATTTATTCGTTATTCGGAAGTCGTTATTCATTTCGGTGAGTAGCTTCGGTCTTGCATAACCTCCTGCCGCCCCGAAGCCGAATAGATAGGAACTGCGGTTGAGTAAGAAGCGGTATTCCACATCTCCCCAGAACATGGTTCCCGCCCGGAATTGCTGTTCAGCGTAACCCCGAAAGGAATTTGCCCCGCCAAAGCGGATTAAATCATGCGTAGTAACTTTATCGGATTCCAGAAAAAAGCCGTGCAGTGAAGTGGCAATCACGCTTTTATCAAAGATGGGGATATAATTACGCGCGGTAAGCTCCAGCACGTTTTGGGTGAAAGCCGCACTGGAATCATCCGCAATATCCTTATTCGCTATACCGAACATCAGCCGAACCGAGCTTCCCGAAGTAGGCACATCATAGCGATCTACATTCGTGTATTCAAAACCCAATCGGGCCGTCCGCTTTTGCCCGTCGGGTTCAATAACCATCGGTAAATTACTCCCCGAGGTAGTACTCTGAAAACCGATTCCGCCGATGAGCTTCAATCCGGTATTCAGCAGATAATATCCATCCAGGTCAAAATTCCGGGATTGATAGGTGGTATCGTTTTGGTAGAGCTGGAATCCGGCCGAAACGCCAATGGGGATGTCGCCAATCCAGTCCTGCGAAGCGCCCAGGTTCAGCTGACTCGTTTCCGGCCGCAATCGTTGATACCGAAAATCAAAGCCGTTGCCCTGCGTAAGCACATTCCATAGCGAAAGCTCCACGTCCCCCACTATTTGGCCATTTCCGGCAGCATCAGGCACATACCCGAGCAGTCCATCAAACTGATTCAGCGAACGCTCCTGCACCTCAAAAATAATAACCGGCTCGCCATTCCGAAAAAAGATCCGTCCCGGCTCCACCGAATTAAACAAACCGCTTGCATTCAGGTTCGCCCGCAGATATCGAAGATAACCCGGCGTCACCGTTTCCGACGACCGAAACCGAGCCATCTTTCGCAAATAGCTTTGGTCATTCGCATTGGATCCCGAAAAATAGATATCAGATTCGGCGATCTTTTTCCGGGTATCCACTTCCAGAGCTATAGTGACCGAGCAGTTTTCAGCATCCGGAGTAAGTTCCTTGATTTCCGCTTTAGCAAATGGAAACCCCAGATCTTCAAGCTGAATCATAAGCTGAGCAATCTCTCCTCTTAAAACCTGATCCGTAAATCGAACATCCGGCTGAATGACCGTAGAGGAATCAATCTGTCCGGTGTACGTAACCACGATCTCTGAAAGCACAAACGGGCAGCCTCTTGAAATCTGAGCAGTAGAATCCGAAACCGAAATAACCTCGGCAGCAAGATATCCCTCCGAAGAAAGCCACTTGAGAAGCCTTTGTTGAATCTGAGCAGGCTTCTCAGAAAGATGAGCCGCTAAACTATCCGGAATGGAGATTTCCTGCCCATCCTCAATCACCCGAAAAGCCGTGGACTGATTTTGAGCAACCGTTAAGAACGGCAATAGCATCAATAAAATGGAAAAGCCGGATTTCAATGACATATCCCAAATCTACACTCTTTTTAAAACTTGTGCAGAGAATAGAATGTGAGATTTGGACACTAATTTTGGTATTGGAGGGATGATCGCGCAGTGCTAATGTCATTCCCGCGGAGGCGGGAATCTGGATATAGCTATTAGGCGGAAAGCTTTAGCCTAACAAACATCTAGATTTCGGGCATTCGCCGCGGAATGACCGTGCCCTATGCTGAACAGAGCGCCATCAGATTTGGAGAATTGGAAGCAGGAGCTTCCCGGGTAGCATTACGAAGGAGGACCTCCGTGACGAGTTCTCTAGTGTTTTTGAGAGTTTTTAGAATCTTTATAAGGCAATCAAAGTCAATTCGGCCTTAGAAAAAAGAGCGTTAAGAAGATGGCGTAATGAAGCGTAAAGAAATAAATCATTCCGCACAGGTGATGGTATAAAGGCAAGCTCGGCTATGGAGCATTGACTTATTTTAGCGCAATGAAGACAGCTTTAGCACTTTCTTCGCCGCCGGGAGCTTTTGGTTCTTTTGTCGGCACAAAAGAATAAGGAATATAGGAAGGACCCGATAGTGAGTTAACCCCAGTTCAACTCTAAAAAGAGGAAGCTGGAGCTTCCCCGACCGCATTACGAAGAAAGACCTTCGTAACGAGTGTTTTGCGAGCTTTATGAGCTTCAAGAAACAGAAATAACATTCGGCCTTAGAATTTTGACCGGAGGAAGTGAGTGGTGATGCAGCGTCCCGAAGGGTTATAATTCCAAACCGGCTCGAAACATAAACCTATATCAGTTGTTGATGGACCATTGGAATTATAAAGCAAGTCACTGCAAACGCCGGGCAAAATTCGCCGCCGGGAGCTTTTGGTTCTTTTGTCGGCACAAAAGAACAAGGGAGATGGGAAGGACTCGATATTGAATTAATCTCGGTTCAACTCTAGAAAGAGGAAGCTGAAGCTTCCCAAATTGCGTTACGAAGGAGGACCTTCGTAACGAGTTTTACACCGATAAACTATTACTGAATAATATCAGCCACAAAATTAGGCAAAGCAAACGAACCCTGATGAATGGATTTGTTGTAGTATTTTAAATCATCCCCAAAACCAGAAAGGCCCTCAGCCACCCTCGATAAAACTTCATCAGACTGCACCTTAATTCCTTTCGAAGCATATGCAAAAGACCACATGCCAGCCGGATATAACGGTATGAAGCCCAGATACATATCCGATTCAGTAAATACTTCACTTAAAGCGTCAAACACCTGCTTTATGCTCTTGTGATACTCCTGCACCCATGGAGATTCCGTCTGTGCAGAAAGCACACCATCATCCTTCAAAGCATCAAAACAGAACTGAAAAAAGTCCTTCTCAAAAAGTCCTTCAGCCGGACCTACAGGATCAGATCCATCAATAATGACGACATCATACTCCGCCTTAGCAGCTTTCACAAAAGCGATGCCATCTTCAAACAAAACGTGAAGTCGTTCATCATCCCACGCTCCCACTTCCGGTAAAAACTCCTTGGAAGCCCGTACTACGGCTTCATCAATCTCGACCATATCCACATGTTGAACCGAAGGATGCTTCAGCACTTCACGAGCCGTCCCCCCATCTCCACCACCTATAATAAGCACCTTCTCAGGATTCGGATGTGCAAACATCACCGGATGAGCCAGCATCTCGTGATACACAAATTCATCCTTCTCCGACAGCATCACCATGCCGTCGATCGTCATCAGGTTGCCCCAGGTATCCGTCTCATACACTTCCACCAGCTGATAGTCCGTCTGCTCAGAAAAAAGCAACTTCTTAAGCCCTACTGTTAAGCCGGTATTCTCGTGGTAAAATTCGTTGTATTGGATTGGCATTGTTTCGCTAGTGGGTTTTGAATAAAGGTGAAGTGAATTAAACGAATGTTCTGGTAACGCTATTCAGGTTTAAGCTTGTTTGGATACTAGCTGAAAGCTGACGGCTAACTGCTGACAGCTCTACTTATACCATAGAACAGCAGCTGCGAAGGTGGAGCCGCATTTTTCGACTTGGTGCTCGATACCGACTTTCTTGATTTCTTTGAGCTTCCGGTTGCGGTATTCAAAGGCATCTACGACCATTTGCTCCACGATATTTTCTACGTACTCCAGACGAGTGTGGTCTTCAAATTCCATGATTACGCCTGGCTCGGAAGGATCTTCGGGGATACCAATCGCAATAGCCGAAGCAATCCACATTTGTGGAGTTTGGGAATCTATAGACGCATAAGCCAGCGGAATCAATCCACCTTTTGGCAAGGTGATTTCGTCTCTTGAGACTTCTTGCGCTCCGGGAGGACAGATACTGCTCATTCGCATGAGGTTGGTATCACCCACTCCCGCTTCAAGTAAAGCATTATCAAATGCATTGAGTCGTGTATTTCCTTCAGCGGCTCCGGAAACAAGGCAGTACAAATTCGGGGTTTTCACCATTTGGAGGTTCAAACCTTTAGTTTTTTGAGATGTATCCATGAGTCAGTCAGTAGTCTTGTACGTTAACAGTTGGTTTGAAAAGTAGTTTCTCGCCCTTAGGCACTCTAAATAAACCACGTTTCATTTCCATGCTGCTCACATTCTGAGAATTGAAAGCCTCTTTTAAATATGCCTGTATAACCCAGGGATCAATAGTATCACCACAAGTAAAAATATCAACCGCAGCATAATTATACTCCGGCCATGTATGAATGGCGACGTGAGATTCTGCAATTACTACCATTCCACTTACACCGTAAGGGCTGAACTTGTGAAAGTTGTGGGAAATAATAGTAGCATTTGCGGCTTTGGTACCGCTAAGCATGGATTCTTCGATGTATTCTACATCATTAATTTTTGCGCTTTCGCAGTCGTAAAATTCAACTAAAATTTGTCGGCCAAGTGCTTCCAATCTTCATAAAGGTCTAAAGTTAAAAGTACAGTGAGTAATGTTTTTGAAATAAAGAGCGAAAACGTATACTTGGCTTTGGGAAAGCCTCAATACTTCTTTTCTTTAAAGCGACAAAAGATACAGATTTTTATAAAAACTATGATATCTACTTCAAAAAAAATTTCTAAGGACAAAGCACTTCATATTTATAAAAATCTATTACTCCCACGGCGTATCGAGGAGCGAATGCTTAAGCTATTGCGCCAGAACAAAATCAGTAAATGGTTTTCGGGAATTGGGCAGGAAGCCGTTGGCGTTGGAGCTACATTATCGGCTAAGCCGGAAGATTATATTTTACCAATGCACCGTAACTTAGGTGTATTTACTACTCGTGAAGTGCCCCTCTACCCTCTTTTCTGCCAACTTTTTGGTAAAGCAGAGGGATTTACCGGTGGCCGGGATCGGTCTTTTCATTTTGGGGTGATGGAGCATAAAATCGTAGGTATGGTTTCTCACCTCGCTGCCATGATGCCCGTTGCTGACGGACTTGCTCTCGCTAAAAAGTTGAAAGGTGAAGATGCCGTAGCTTTTTCCTTTTGTGGGGATGGCGCTACCAGCGAAGGTGACTTTCACGAAGCGTTAAACCTTGCAGCGGTCTGGGAATTACCCGTCGTTTTCGTCATTGAGAATAACGGTTATGGACTCTCAACTCCTACGAGTGAGCAGTTTAAGTGCGAAAAGCTGTCCGATAGAGCCAAAGGCTATGGAATGCATGGGTTCCATATTGATGGGAATGATATTTTTGAAGTGATGGATACTATTCAAAAAGCACGGAAACTGGCTCTGAAAGGTGAACCTGTACTTATTGAAGCCAAAACTTTTCGCATGCGTGGACATGAAGAAGCTTCCGGAACCCATTATGTGCCTGACACACTTTTTGAAGATTGGGCGGAAAAGGATCCCCTTTTACGGTTTGAAAATTTTCTGAAAGCTGAGGGTTATGCCGATGAGGAAGCATTCAAGAAAATCACCAAAGAAATCGATCAATCCTTTCGAAAAGAACTTGATAAAGCCATTAAAGCTGATGATCCCGTTTTTGATGAGGCAAAAGAACTAAAAGAGGTTTATTCGCATCAAGAGCCAAAATTGCCGAAACATCCAAATGGAAGTTCCTCAGAAAAAAGGTTCGTCGATGTTATTAAGTCTACCCTAAAGCAAGCTTTTGAAGAAGATGATTCTTTCTTGATCATGGGACAAGATATCGCTGAATACGGCGGGGTCTTTAAAATAACCGAAGGATTTCTGGAGCAGTTTGGGAAAGACCGTATTCGCAATACGCCCATTATAGAATCAGGGGTTCTGGGTGCTGCAATGGGTTTGGCACTGGAAGGCTTCAAGCCCGTAGTTGAAATACAGTTTGCTGATTTCATTTCCTGCGGCTTTAATCAAATCGTTAATAATATTGCCAAGACACATTACCGTTGGTCTCCTCCGCTTAACATAACCATTCGGGCTCCACATGGCGGCGGTGTTGGATCCGGCCCCTATCATTCACAATCTGTGGAGGGCTGGTTTATGCAAATACCCGGACTGAAGGTGGTTGTTCCCGGAACTGTTGAAGATGCCCAAAATCTACTGTACAGTTCCTTGCATGACCCAAATCCCGTACTCTTTTTTGAACATAAGAAACTCTACCGAAGCCTCAGGTCCACAATTCCCGATAAAGCTACCTATGAGCCTTTAGGAAAAGCTAAAGTTAGAAATGAAGGTCAAGATATGTCAATCATAACTTACGGTCTTGGCGTACAGTGGGCGCTGGGAATTGTAGATGAGTATGAGCAAAAAGGGGTATCTGTAGAAATCTTAGACCTTCGAACCCTCCTCCCTTTTGATAAGGAGGCTATAAAAGATACTGTTCAGAAAACCGGAAAGGTGTTATTACTACAAGAACCTTCTATTACCTTAGGTCCGCTAAGTGAAATATCAGCTTTTATAAATGAGGAATGTTTTGAATGGCTGGATGCTCCCGTTATGCGATGTGCCTCTTTGGATACCCCCATTCCTCATGACAAGGGATTGGAAGATGGATTTATGGCTCAGTCTAAACTTGTAGAGAAATTAGATATATTACTGCAGTACTAACCAATCAGTATTTATGGAATCCGAAAATAAAGTTGATCGACTGGCGTATAGCTGGCATATTTTCTCGCATACACAAGAGCTTATAAAGCTGGCTGATTATAAAATCAGATACCTTTTTTTAGTAAGTAGTATCTCGGCTACATTTATACTTAGGGACTCTTCTATCCTGGAAAATCTGGATGTCTTTAAAATCCTTTTCATCATTTCATTTATGGCATTTTTGACCTTTGCCTCCTTAACCATAAAGCCTAGGGTTACAAAATCGGTGAATTCCCCCACGCTGATTTATCACAAAGATATACTCTCTAAAAAAAATAGGAATGAGTATGCGGCGAGTTTCAAAGAGACCTCAGATCAGGAGCTGGAAGACGACCTCTTATATCAGATTTATGAAATATCAGCCATAGCTGAAAGCAAGTATAAATATTATAATTACTCTTTCTATGCTATGTGTGTACAAATTGTACTTTTCTTTATTGTTTTAGTATAATTTTTACCCGTTTCAACCAAACTGAAACAGACTGATTTGCTTCATTTCTACTGAAACATAGGTAACTAATTTGTATAACAAGTCAATTTAGATCTGGAACTATTTTGTTTCAGCTTCTATAAAAACCCGCTTCACTTTTGGATATCTACTTTTGATTTGGGCTGAAAGAGCGGCCGTATTGCTTTCTACTTCGTCCGAGTTCAGAGTTGAGCTGAAGTCTGCACTGATGGTTACCAAGATATACTGAGGACCCATATGAAGCGTAAGAACTTCTTTTATGGTTTGAATGGAATCCATGCCTTCACCCATTTCCTGAATGCCCTGAATAATTCTTTCATCTGCACTTTCTCCAATCAGTAAGCCTTTGGTTTCGTGAGCCAGCCAAATTGCGGTGCCTCCCAGAATTACGCCGATAACTATAGAAGCAATCCCATCAAAAATCAGAATCCCAGTCACCTGAGTTAACAACACCCCAATAAAAGCAACCACTAAACCTAACATAGCTGCTGAATCCTCAAATAAAACAACAAAGGTGGTAGGATCTTTTTCTTTGCGAACAGCCTCGTAATAGCCTCTATCTCCTTTAGCTTTTTTAAACTCTTTCCATGCAAAATACCAGGCAAAAGCTTCAAAAATCATTGCCAGCGCCAACACGATATAGTTGATATTAGGATTTGTGATCTCGTGCGGATCGGATATGCTATGAATACCTTCATAAATAGAAATCCCTGCTCCCACCCCGAAAATGATGATAGCCACGACAAAGCTCCAGAAGTAAACCTCTTTGCCATGACCAAAAGGAAATTGTTTATCAGCGGGTTTCTCTGCTTTCTTCAACCCCATCAAAAGTAGAATTTGGTTTCCGGTATCTACAACGGAATGGATTCCTTCCGACATCATCGCCGAGCTTCCGGTTAAAAAAGCAGCAATGAATTTTGTAACGGAGATGAGCGAATTACCAATTAAGGCAGCGTAAATAACTTTTTTTGAACCTGAGGCCAAGGGAATATTTTTTAGTAAATGATTGCCTCAAAGAAAAGCCATTTTAGGGACAATGCATAGTTCACTATTTGTCCAAAAAAGCAAAGATCAATAGCATGTATATCAGTCTCGATTTGGGATAGATGCCAATAAACGATCTATAAAATCATCTTTTGCTTTAATTTCCCTGAATTGAGCTAACAGTTTTTTTCCTTCTTTCGCAGAAAATGCCAGCTCACGGAGATCATCATCGTGAACCAGCACCTCTTCGAAACACTCTCTCTCAACCGAGCCCATTTCATCATCAACGTAATTGGTGATGTAATCTTCTATAACAGGGTGGTATTCTTTGTCTATAAAATTTTTCATAAAGGGGAGTTTGCTAAGTTATCCTTCACTCCCCTTTAATTCATTCATGCAGCATTTGTTCCCATCTGCACATAATCTTTTATCAATGCTTGAATTTGAGCACGTCCGCGGTTAATTCTGGACTTCACAGTTCCCATTGGGATATCAGTGATGTCAGAAATTTCATCATAAGAAAGCTGTTGCAGATCTCTTAGGATTATAACTTCGCGGAAGTCTTCCGGTAATTCCATTAATGCTTTTTCCAACTGCTCCATGCATAATTTTTCATGGAGAGCGTCATCCTGAAGGATATTAGCATCCTCCAGGAGAAGCTCTCTATCATCGGGGTCAGACTCATCTTTATGAATCGAAACTTTATACATGCGTTGCTTCTTTTTGTATAAACTCTTGGCAAGGTTAAGCGCGATGGTGTACATCCAGGTCGAAAATTTCGCGATGCGCTCGTAGGAATGCTTGCTCTTATGTACTCTTAGAAAAGTCTCCTGCACCAGGTCTTCACAATCTTGGTGGTTGTGCGTGTAGCGATACAAAAAGTTATGGAGACGATCCTGATACCGATATACTAATTCATTAAAAGCCAGCTCGGTACCATTCTGGAAATACTCCATTAAATCTTCGTCATCATAGTTCTTTACTGATGTCGCTTGAAACGCTTTCATAATTAAACTCCACAAATTTAGTTTCGATTCTTTCTAAGCGCGAATCGATACTACCCGATGATTCGCTTGACCAGGAAGAATAAAATCGAAGTGGAGTCTAGTGTGCTGAACCCTTTGATGGAGCGATCTGCATCCAGCAAGGCTTCAAATATCCGGGGCATTTCGCTGTAGCGAAAGTTTGAGGCATCTTCCCAGAGTTTGTTAAAGTACCAGCTGCTGCCGATCCCTAACTCGCTCTGAATCTGATTTTTAGCAAACCCCTTTTCGGAGAGCCTCAAAATCTGCCAGACATTTACGAACACACTGTTAAAGAACCCCACGAGACGAATTAATTCTCCCGTGTCTGATTTAGTGTGTTGCAACATCTGTTCCGAAATATATAGCGCTTGTTTCATATTTCGCTTAACAATGGCCTCTTTGAGCTCTATGGCCGTAAATTCGCGATATGAGCCGATTATTTTTTTTACATCGGCTTCTGAAACGGTATTAGAAGTGTCCACAAAAGTGCACACTTTATCTATTTCAGTGGACAGTAACTGTAAATTATTACCCACAAACTGAGAAAGCAACTGGGCTGCTGCCGGCTCAATTTCTTTGGAATGATGGCTTCGAACCCAATCAATCACCCAATCGGGGATCAGATAATCGGCCATACGTTCGAATTCATGGAAACCTACCTTCTTAGATTTCTTTAACGCCTTTCCAATGTTAGTGTTCCCTGCCGGCTTTTTGGTATCAAAGCAAACCAGTAAGGTGGATGGATTGGGATTTTCGGTATAGGAAATAAAGTCGTTGATATGTCCTGCCGGTGAACCGTCTTCACTTCCGCCTTTATTAAGCTGAAGGAAATTTCGGATAATCAGTACCCGCTTTTCCGCCATCATGGGAAAGCTTCGGGCAATAGATAATGATTGAGCGGGTGTGACCTCTTGTCCATAGAGCAGATCAAAATTGAAATCCTTTTGATCGGGCGGAATAATTGTCGAAAACCGATCCAGCAGTTGGTCCAGATAAAAATCTTCTTCTCCAAAAAGATAGTAGATTGGTTTCAGGTTGCCGGAATTCAGCTCCCCCACCACCTGCTGGTAAATCTGATTGCTATTTGGTTTTCGTGCCATCGGTCGCAAAGATAAGGAATGAAATGGGAATCTTTAAAGAATTAAAACTACTTTCAAAAAAAATCACTTTTAAGGATCGACGTGGAAAAAGCACCAAAATACTTCCTCATATTCAGTGGCATCGTTTTGCTGGGATATGCACTTACCTTTTTATTTAGCCCCACAACTCTCGGTGACATCGTTGGCTTTACTCATCACAGCCCAAATACATTGGTTGAAGTCACCGCATTTTATGGTGGACTGGAGTTTGGAATGGCCCTTTTCTTTATATGGGCCGGTTTAAACAAAGAACGATTTAAAATTGCCTTAACAGCCTATACCTTAATTTTTCTTTCTGCAGGATTAGCTCGTTTGCTGGGAATATTTTTGTATGGATTTGAAGATCCCAGTCAGCCCATCGTAACCGGAGTGGAAATAATTTTCTCATTATTTGCTTGGTGGTTAAGTACAAAAATAGATTCCTAAATCAGGAACATTCTGAATTGAGCACAGTACGAATTCATACTATGTTCAAAAGAAAAAAGACCCCCGTGAAGAATACAAAAACATCAAGCTCCCCATCACCCTCTATAACTATTATTACCAAGACTACAAAAATGAATGCAGATCTGCACAGTGAGGATGATATCCGTATTGCAGGAACAGTTGAAGGTGAAGTTGAGTCAAAGAAAAAAGTCATCTTGTCGCAATCCGGTAATATCAAAGGCACATTAGTAGCACCCGTTGCTGATGTTTCCGGTACTATAAATGGCGATATTTACACCAATGATAAATTAACACTTAGGCCAACTGCTGTAGTACATGGAAAAATCTTCGCTAAGAAAATAGCCATTGAAGATGGGGCACAACTCTCCGGTGCTTTTAATGTGGGTCCTGATACCGAGGTTGGCAAGCTTAATAGAAATACATCAGCTAACGGCAGTAATAAGTCTTCCAAAGGAAAAGAAAAAGCACCTCTTGAGAAGAAGGAAGATTAAACCTGCTCGATAAGTATATTTATGCTATAACCTTAGTTCGATAGTAACCAAAGAATAGAACTCAGGTGTCACGCATCTAACGGATTTTAGCAGAAATGGTTTGTACTAACTTCGTCCGACCGCTTCAGTAAAAAACCTCAATAGGGATATGATGCTTCAGCGGTCCGACGATTGCAAGGAGCAAACAAGTTCATAATGCCTGGTATTCTAAAAACGGTGGACACAAAAAACTCACCCTTAAATATTCATCGGACGAACTGAAGTCGTCAGATGAAGTTCTTTTCGTTATTTATATTATATGTTGAGTAAGAATTGAACTCAGATGATAATATCACAGCCTATAATTTACGAAATCCGAAATCCGAGATGAGAGCTTTACTACTGCTTTTTACCTTTTTACTTCTGATTCTTCCCTCTTTTGCTCAAACCATTGAGACTGATGACGGACTGATCCATTATGAAATTGAAGGGTCCGGAATTCCCATTCTGATTATTAACGGTGGCCCCGGCATGAGCAGTGAAGGCTTTCGCTCATTAAGTAAAACTCTTTCCGGAAACTACCGAACTATTCTTTTTGACCAGCGTGGGACGGGACAATCTACCCTTAAAACTATCTCGTCCGAGACCATCACCATGGATAACATGGTGGATGACATCGAAAGAATACGCGAACATTTAGGTGTTCAAAAATGGGTCGTATTAGGTCATTCATTCGGCGGGATCTTAGGATCATATTATGCCTCGAAACATCCCAATAAAACACTTGGGCTCATATACTCTTCATCAGGTGGTTTGGATATGGAGTTGCTTAGCTCATTGGATATTACGTCCCGCTTATCACAAACCGATCGCGATTCCCTGCAATATTGGACCCGGCAAATTGCTAGTGGAGATACGAGTTATCAAGCCCGATTGAATAGAGGAAAGTACCTGGCTCCGGCTTATTTATATGATGATTCTCTGATCCTGGTTATTGCAGAAAGACTAACTCAGGGAAATATGACCATCAATGGGTTGGTTTTCAGCGATATGAGAAGAATCAATTATGACACTAAAGCCGAACTGGAGAACTATACTAAGCCGGTGTTAATCATTCAGGGAAAATATGACATCATTCCGCTTTCGATATCTCAAAAAGCACATCAACTCTTCCCGAATTCCACCCTTCTCGTTCTCGATCAAGCCAGTCATTACGGTTGGCTGGAAGAACCAGAAGAGTATTTTTCAGCTATTGATGTGTTCATGAACTCATTTGAGCCCTAACTATCATTAAGGCTTCAGTCTTCCCATCATTCTTGGGAAAGGAACGGTCTCACGTACATGAGATAAGCCACAGAGCCATGCTACGGTACGTTCAAGTCCAAGGCCATATCCAGAGTGAGGAACGCTACCAAAGCGGCGTAAATCCAAATACCACTCAAACACTTCCTGATCCAGTCCCTCCTCTTTGATCCGTTCTTCCATAAGTTCAAGATCGTCTTCACGCTGACTTCCACCAATGATTTCACCATAACCTTCTGGCGCAAGTACGTCCATGCCCAAAGCATATTTTTCGGTTTCATCACGCTTCATATAGAACGCTTTGATTTCAGCCGGCCAGTGTGTTACAATCAATGGCACATCATACTGCATCATTAATACGGTTTCGTCACTGCCACCAAGATCATTGCCCCACTCAAAGTTCTTAGCTGATTCTTTCCAGGTTGGAATATTTCGAAGGTCTTCTTCAATCTGATCAATACGAGCAGAAATTTCCTTGATACGCTGATCAATTTGTGCCTTACGCCATTTCTTAGCTGAACCGTGTTCTTTCTTAATCTCTTCCCACTCTTTTTCGAGATCTACTTGTTCCTGTCTGCGAGACTCAGCCATCTCGTCCAGCATACTACCGGTCTCATCACTTTTCAGCATTTCGACAGCATCATCGTAGGTCATTCGCTCAAAAGGCTGAGTAGCTGTTTTTTCCAGTGAAGAAATATCACGTTCCAGAATCTTGAGCTCATCTTTTCTTTTCTCCAGAACGGTTGATACTATAGCCTTGATCATATCTTCGGCAAGATCCATATTCATATCCAGATCATAAAAGGCCATTTCGGGCTCTATCATCCAGAACTCGGTCAAGTGGCGACGGGTTTTGGATTTTTCAGCTCTGAAAGTTGGGCCAAAAGTATAAATCAATCCGTGAGCCATCGCCATCGCTTCTCCATATAACTGACCGGTTTGAGCGAGGTAAGCTTTTTCTTCAAAGTAATCGGTTTCGAAAAGTGTTGTACTCCCTTCTGCAGCATTTCCCGTGAAGATTGGAGAATCCATTTGAACAAAATCACGCCCTTGAAAAAAGGTATGGATTGCAAAAATAATTTCATTCCGAACTCGCATAGCCGCCCATTGCTTTTGGCTGCGTAACCAAAGGTGGCGGTTGTTCATCAAAAATTCTACGCCATGTTCTTTTGGTGTGATCGGATAGTTTTCAGCGATTTGGTGAACCTTTACATCAGAAACATGAATTTCATGTCCGCCAATGCTTCGCTCATCTGCTTTCACCGTTCCAATGACTTCCAATGAACTTTCTTGCTTAAGTGAAGTTGCTGCTTCCCATGCATCTTCAGAAACATCATCTTTGGCAACTACACACTGAGTGATTCCGGTTCCGTCTCTCATCTCGATAAAGACTAAACTTCCACTGCTTCGGAAATTATATACCCACCCTTTGAGGGTTACTTCTTTATCGACGTGATCTGCAAGTTTCTTGATGTAGGTCATTGGTAATTTTGAATTATTAAATGCTTAATGTTAAATGGGAAGTGTTTATTCCTCGGGGCGTAAAATGGCTTCCATGAAATCTTCTTGGTTAAAGAAGTCTTTAACGAAGCGCTGAATTTCTTCCGATGTCACAGAATCAATGTTTTCTACCAGCTCGTCTAAGGTAACAAAACGGCCAAAATATAGTTCGCTCTTGGCGAGTCGAGTCATTCGGTTGCTCGTACTTTCCTGAGATAATAGTAGCTTTCCTTTTAGCTGTGATTTAGCTTCAGCGAGTTCTTTTTCAGGAACCAGTTCATCCTGCATTATTTGAAGTTCTTTCTGAATTAACTCACGAACATGGTCCACATACTCTTTATCCGTTCCTACATAAATTCCCCATAAACCGGTGTCGGTATAGGATTGATTAAAGGTTTGAATGGAATAGCAGTAGCCGTATTTCTCACGGACGTTCTGGTGAAGTCGAGAGCTCATCCCTCCTCCTAAAACAGTATTGGCAAGCAGCAGTAAGTACTTGTCTTCGTGATCAAAATTCATTCCCCTGCGACCATATATATAGTGCGTTTGCTCTATGGCTTTGGTCAGTGATACATTTTCTTTTTTGAATGCAGGAAGTGGCTGCTCTTCTTCTTTATGATCCTGAGCTTCTAACTTCTCAAAATATCCAGTTACCAGTTTTACAACTCGTTCGTGATCTACGTTTCCGGCAACGGAGACCAAGAGGTTACCCGGATAATATCGGTCACTCATATAATCATAAAGATCCTGTCGGGAGAAATCAGAAACCGTTTCTTCATATCCCAAAACCGGGCGACCTAGTTCATGCCCTTCAAAAATCTTAGAGTTAAATTCTTCAAACAGATAATCATCCGGAGAATCACGGTACATTTTCATCTCTTCGATCACGACTTTCTTTTCTTTTTCAATTTCCTCTTCAGGAAAAGAAGAATTCAAAACCATGTCAGAAAGCACATCCAAAGCACGATCAAGCTGAGTATTTAGGCATCTTGAATAATAGCAGGTGTATTCTGAAGACGTAAATGCATTCAGATAACCGCCTACTGCTTCCATGCTTAAGGCAATATCAAAAGAGGAACGCTTTTTGGTTCCTTTAAACAGCATATGTTCCAGGAAATGGGTAATTCCGGCTTGTTTAGCTGTCTCATGCCGACCGCCTGTTTTCACCCAAATTCCAACAGAGACACTTTTGACTGACTCAATCCTTTCGGTGACAATTCGTAGTCCGTTTGGTAGCGTACTCTTGGTTACAAAATCAATTTCTTTCAAATTCTGCATAATTTCCTTCGCCACTAAATCACAAAAACACGAAAGAGAGCTATTCTCATTTTGTGCTTTCGAGTTTTCCGTGGCCCTTTAATTTTCTTATTAAAATAAAAAAGCTCCGCACATACTGATTAACATGCGGAGCAAATATAATGAGGTTTGTTGGCAAAGACTTACTCTTCTTCGTCGTTATCCAACAATGCTTTTCTTGAAAGTCGAAGCTTGTTGCCCGGCTCAATTTTGAGGAGCTTCACTTCAATCTCGTCGCCCACACTCATGTAAGTACTTACGTCTTTAACATGTTTGTGATCAATTTCTGAAATATGAAGGAGGCCATCACGTCCGGGAGCAATCTCTACGAAAGCACCGAAGTCTTTGATGGTCTTAACAGTACCTTTATAAGTCGCGCCTTCTTCAAGCTGACCTGTAATGGCTTTGATTCTGTCTTGAGCATCTTGGGCTTTGTCGAGGCTGTCGGCAGAAATAGTGATTTTGCCTTTTCCTTCGTCATCTTCTTCAATCCAGATTTCAGTATCTGTTTCTTTTTGAAGAGTCTGAATTACTTTACCACCTGGCCCAATAACTGCGCCAATCATATCACCGTCAATGGTCATATTGATAAATTGTGGAGCAAATTCAGATAGAGTTTCACTTGGAGTAGAAATGGTTTCAGCCATTTTTCCAAGAATATGCATACGACCTGTATGAGCTTGCTTAAGGGCTTCTTCCATTACGTCGAAAGAAATGCCTTTCACTTTCATATCCATTTGGCAAGCAGTGATACCATCAGAGGTACCGGCTGTTTTAAAGTCCATGTCACCCATGAAATCTTCTTCGCCACGGATATCAGAAAGAACAACGGAGTTGCCTTCTCCAACAATCATTCCCATTGCAATACCTGCAACCGGCTTCTTGAGGGGAACACCGGCACTCATAAGCGCCATTGAACCACCACAAACGGAAGCCATAGATGATGAACCGTTAGATTCTGTAATGTCAGAAATAACACGAATTACATATCCGAAGTCATCAAATGATGGCATCATCATTCTGATAGCTCGTTCTGCAAGGTGACCGTGACCGATTTCACGTCGTCCTGGTCCTCTTAGGAATCCGGCTTCACCTACAGAATATGGAGGGAAGTTATAGTGTAAGTAGAATTTCTTCTCTTCTTCGTCGAAAAGAGTATCAACTGACTGAGCATCTTTCTTAGTACCCAATGTTACTGATACTAAAGCCTGAGTTTCGCCTCGGGTAAAGAGTGCTGAGCCGTGAGTTCTGGCAAGGTAGTTGACCTGTGTCCAGATGTCGCGAATGTCTTCTGGAGAACGACCATCAATACGACGTTTTTTCTCAAGAACCATGTTGCGAAGTTCTTCTTTCTCAACATTACCAAGGATATCTTTAACGGTATCCATGTCGTCTGCAAACTCTTCTTCCAGCTCAGCAATAACGCTGTCTTTAGCTTCTTGAAGTTTTCCAGAATAATCTTCTTTGTTGAGTCCGATATTTACTACATCCTTAATCTTGTCAGTAGCTAATTCGCGAACTTTATTTTCAATTTCTTCCGGATTTGTTTCAGCAACAAATTCTCTTTTCTCGTTTCCGTACTCTTCGCGAAGTTCATCTTGAAACTCACAAAGAGTAATAATAGAAGCATGAGCTGCTTTAATAGCTCCGAGCATTTCGTCTTCTGAAATCTCATCCATCTCACCTTCCATCATCAGTACAGAATCAGCAGTACCACCAACAATCATGTCGATGTCGCTGTCTTTAAGTTCTGTAAGTGTTGGGTTGATAACATACTCGCCATCAATACGGCCAACTCTAACTTCAGCCATTGGGCCGTCGAAAGGTACGTCTGAAATATGCAGAGCAGCAGAAGCTCCAAATCCACCTAATACATCACCGTCGTTTTCTCCGTCTGAAGAAAGCACGCTTGAGATGATTTGGGTTTCACATAAATATCCTTTTGGAAACAAAGGGCGTAAGCTACGGTCAATTAACCGGCTTGATAGTACTTCTTTTTCAGAAGGACGTCCTTCTCGCTTCATGAATCCACCGGGGAAACGACCACCGGCTGAAAAACTTTCTCTGTGATCAACAACTAACGGGAAAAAACTCTGTCCCGGTTTAGCTTGCTTAGCACTTACAGCGGTACAGAGCACCTGGGTATCTCCCATTCTAACTACTACAGCGCCATCGGCTTGCTTAGCAATCCGGCCTGTTTCTACGGTAAGCACCTTTCCTGGTGCAAATTCTACACTTCTTATTTCTTCTTTCATTTGTCTTCTTTGTCTTTATTGATTTACGAAATCCCACCAACAACAGATAAGAAATTAGAGGTAGGATAAATTGAAAAAGGCTCCACAACGGAGCCTTTTATACGAATAAAAATTACTTACGGATACCGAGTTCTTTGATAAGTTCTCTGTATTTCTCGATATCGTTTTTCATGAGGTAGTTCAACAACCTTCTTCTTTTACCAACCATTTTCAAAAGTCCACGGCGAGATGCGTGATCCAATTTATTTTCTTTCAGGTGTTCAGTCAAGTCGTTGATTCTTTTGGTAAGAAGGGCGATTTGTCCTTCAGTGGAACCCGTATCAGTTTCACTTTTTCCAAATTTCTTAAAGATTTCTTTCTTTTCTTCTGCAGTTATGCTCATTACAATAGGTTAATTAGTACTTTTATAAATCGATTTATAGATTTTAAAGATAGGGGTTTTTAGTGTAATGGACAATATCTGATCCATGATTTGTTTTACTACAATACATCTCATTGCTATCCTTTTTTTCGATATTATATTCGAGCACTAAATGTATTATATGAACTGCACATAATGAGTAAAGATACTGACCAAATTCTTCAACAAAACATACAGGATAACACCCCCCTGCTTTACTGGACTAAAAATGCTTTCAGCCTCAACTATAGTATTTTTGAAAATGGTCAAGTAGTTGGAAAAATAGCTGACAAAAGTATTAATCGATCGGTTAAAGCTTCTTTATTTCAGAAAAAATATCTTTTTGAAAGCGAAGGGTTTCTAAAACCTCACATCAACATCTTTGATGTTGGCAACAAAGAGGAAATTGGGCAGATAGACTTTGAAATTATTAGGGCAAGGGCGACAGTTAATTTGTCGGGACAACACTTTTACTGGAAGTTCAGCAATCTACTTCATACGAAGTGGAAATTGGAAGACCTTAAAGAGAACACTATCCTTTCAGGAGAAAAAAGAAAAGAAGGAGTTTTCAGGAATCACCCCGAGGCTATGCCCATCCTTCTTTTATGTGCTCTTGTTATTAGAAACAGGTTTATTAAACAAGGTTATTAAAATAGTTGGTACTGTGGTGGCGTAATCCCATTCATTCTCAGATAAATAACAGCTTGACCTTTGTGATGGGTATTGTGTTCCAAAGCTTTATTAACCCACCCTAATCTAGTTACTTCAAATTGGCCTCTTTTAACAATTTCAGTCAATGTTTCAGCATCCATTTCTTTTATACTCTGGATGGCAAAATCATAGCTCTCTGTTACAATTCTTTGTACTTCTGCCTTGGTGTGATAATCTTCATTGGCTTCCAGGTTTTCCCCTTTAAAGATTGGATCTGCTCCTGTTCCATTTGAAGATAATCCGATGAGCCCTTGTGAAAGGTGTAAAAACTGCTGTGCAAAGGTTCGCAATTCATCATTTGGGCTATAAGTAAATTTGTCGGACGGCATTGCGTCTACATAAGAAAGAGACATTGATTTGTTTCTCTCCATATCAGCTGCAAGTTCATCAATAATGTGCTGTTGAGAAAAAGCTAAAGTAGAAAGGCTTAGAAAGAATAACGCAATAAGTAATCGCATGGTGATAGAATTAGTTAAGGTTTTAAACCTCCATAATACTTCAAACAAAAAATGGATTGGGTTAGTAAAGGAACTACGGGGATAGACTAAGTTTGATTCAATAATCGAAAAAGATTGCGGACTCTCTTCGAATTCTATTCTCAAATCCAATCAACCAAGCTTTAGCTTATGAGGATGCTTGTACTTTCTTTGAAGTTGACTCCGATTTATTCATCTTATCTTCGATATTTTGAGAATAATATGACTAGAACCTATGTGCGAAGCAAGGATAACCTTAATAGCGTTGGTGATATGCCAATGTTAGCGGAAAGGCTAAAAGACAACCTTCAAGAAAATGGAATACTTAGTAAAAGACGAAATACTTAAATTAAAATATGAACCAGGAAAAGGAGCTTGGACATATCACATTCAAATTCCAAATACAAAACACATAGTAGGGAAATGGGGTACTTTGAAAGCTGCAGGTACTATTGACAATTACAAAATTGATAGCATCAATCTGTTTACGATTACGGGACAAGACAAACTAATTTCAATAAATAATAAAATTAGAAAAGCAATCAATAAAGGTGGTGGCGATACTGTTACGGTTACACTTTATTTGTTGACTTCAAAAGAACAGATCACTGAAAGTGAACTTTTAGCAACTTTCAAGGATGCAAATGTTTTGAAAGCATTCAAACAATTACCAGCAGATGAAAGAAATGAAATCATCGGGAAAATCACCTCTTTAAAATCCGATGACAAACAAATAAAAATGATTTTGAAATTCATTGACCAACTAAGTGAAAACAATGATTAAGCAAACATTACTTGAACTCAGGCTCGATAAAATTGAATTATTAGAAGAACTATCTGCAGCTCGAAAGGAATTCTCGAGTACATCTCTGAAGATAATCCAGATGCTGCTTTAATTCTTATTAACTCATAATCTCTGCGACATTTAAACGTCAGGTCGTTAATGCTTTTACGAGCCGCAAAAGCTGTAAGCTTCCCTCCTGCGTAATACCACTAAAAAATTAGACCCATGAAAAAGCAGTTATCCCCGGAACAACAGGAACAATTACTCAATACCTTGAAAACCCGTTTTGAGGAAAATACCCATCGGCACAAAGACCTTGATTGGGCAAAAATACAAACAAGACTTGAAGAAAATCCTAAGAATCTATGGTCGCTTGATCAAATGGAAGAAACCGGCGGTGAACCGGGTGTAATTGGTTATGATAACAAAACTGAAGAATTTATTTTTTATGACTGTTCAGCGGAAAGTCCAAAGGGTCGCAGAAGTCTTTGTTATGACCGGGAAGCACTAGAATCAAGAAAAAAGTACCCCCCAAAAAAAAGTGCGATAGAAATGGCTACTGAAATGGGAATTGAACTTTTAACAGAAGCAGAATATCACAAGTTGCAAGAATTCGGCCCTTTTGATACCAAAACTTCAAGCTGGCTGAAAACATCTTCTGATGTGAGAGAACTTGGCGGTGCTATTTTTGGGGATTACCGTTTTGGCCGCGTCTTTGTATATCATAATGGCGCAGATTCGTATTACGGAGCCAGGGGATTTCGTGGTTCGCTGAAGGTATAATCCTATGCATTGCTCAACAGGAAAAAACCAACATCCTACTAAATTGGCGGCAGAAGCGGCGCTGATAGAAATTCACATAGACCGAAACTTCCCTCCGGATCAGGGGCCTCAAAATGTGTATCGGTGTGATTATTGCGGTGACTGGCACCTAACGAGTAAGTCACCAAGCCGAAACGAGCGGTTGCAAAAAATGATTGATTCCGGAGAACTGCGATTAAAACAACAAGCAAGAAAATGGGAGTAGATATTTACCGAGAATATTTTAGCTCAACAACTCCAAACTTTTCTGTTTATCGGCATCCAACTGGGCTTTTAACTCTTCTATCCCATCAAATTTAACTTCATCCCGAATTCGATCTACAAAGCGGACCTGGATAGTATCGCCATAAATTTCTCGGTTAAATTCAAAGATGTTGACTTCAATGGTCCGGGTTAGCTCGCCGAATGTTGGCCGGATACCTATGTTCATCATCCCACCGAACCATTCATCTCCGACTCGTACCTTCACTGCATAAACTCCGTTTTTGGGTATTACTTTATTTTCATGTTCAGGCTTTAGATTAGCAGTCGGATATCCAATGGTTCTTCCGCGTTCATCTCCATGAATCACAATGCCATTAAGTAAATATCGGCGGTTTAAATATTCAGCAGCTTGCTTAACGTTACCCTCTTTAGCCAGAGTGTTACGAATAACCGTGCTGCTTATCGTCACCTTACCCATTTCTTGTTTTGAAACTACATAAGCTTCAAAATTCAGTTCTTTCCCAAGTTTTTCAATAGTTTCAATGGTTCCCTTCCGGTCTCTACCAAAATGATGGTCATAACCTATCACAAACTCAGAAACCCCTACCTTATCATAAATGACATCACGGACAAATTCCTCAGAAGTGAGTAGAGAGAAATCTCTATCAAAGGGAATTACCAACAAAATATCGATACCTAAGTCTTCTAAAATCTCTGCCCGTTCTTTTAATGTAGTGAGCAGTTTAATTCCCTCTTTCCCGGGATTAATTATTTCTCTGGGATGAGGATCGAAAGTAACTACAACACTGCGAGCATCACGAGCTTTAGCCTTATTTACCACAGTTTCCATCAAAGCCCGATGACCTTGATGTACACCGTCAAAAGTCCCAACAGTAACTACCGTATTGGGCTCGTGCTTGATATTTTCCAGCTCAATTAATTCTGCCATATCTCTTTCAATCGATCGCCCATTTCATGGGGAGTTAGCGAGTCCTCAACTAAAAAATGTCCGATAGCTGTTCGTTCCAACCCACTCAAGTATCCTTTGGAACCAAGTGCTTCTCCCAAATCCCGAGCCAATGAGCGGATATATGTTCCTTTGCTGCATGTTATCCTAAGAGTGAGTTTCGGAGGATTAAAATCAAGAATCTCATGCTTATGAAAAGTGATTTGTCGTGGAAGACGTACAACTTCTTCTCCCTTTCGGGCAAGCTCATACAGCTTCTTTCCGCCATATTTTAATGCTGAATACATCGGTGGAATTTGTTCTACCGTTCCGGTGAACTCATCTTCAAGCACTTGCTTTATTTGTTCTTCTGTGATGTGATTCCATTCGGCTTCTTCAGAAACCTCACCTTCAGCATCATAAGTGGTTGTAGCTTTGCCAAAGGTTACTTCACCGGTATATACTTTATGTAAATCCTGAATCATTGAAATAGATTTGGTGGCTTTCCCACAACATAAAATCAGCATTCCGGTAGCTAAAGGGTCGAGTGTACCGGCATGCCCTACTTTTTTTACACGGATTCTTTTGCGAAGAAATTTAACAACGTCAAAGCTGGACCATTCCAAAGGCTTGTCGAGAAGAAAGATAGCACCGGCTTGAAGATCTGTTTCTTTATCAGGCAAGTTATTCTTACCAAATACAGGAATCTCGTCCAAAGGAAGCGCAATAGCCATGATTACTCTTCAGTATTTGAATCAGGATCTTCTTCTGGAATATCCACTTTACTGAGAAGCTGCTCCATTTTGTTGACATACTCAGCAGTATCGTCTTGGTAAAAATGAAGCTCAGGAATTTTACGAACCTGATTTTTTATTTTTGAAGCCAGGTCATAACGAATTTCAGCAATGTGCTCATCAATAAATTCATAAACCACTTTCTCATCCCTTCCGGGTGAAAAAACGCTCAGATATACTTTAGCTATTGACAAGTCATCGGTCAGTCTCACATTTGTAACAGTAACAAATGTGCCACTTGGTTGATATGATTTTTGAAGGATTTGGCCCAGATCTTTTTTAATGACTGCGCCTAATCGTTCTGGTCTGAAACCCATAATATTGGATATCTATAGATTAAATCTCTTATGCTGCAACCCACATTTCTGCGAGTCTGCTCAAGGTGTGGTTATCCGGCTGAATCTTCCAGAGTTCTTTTCTGCTCGGTGATTTTGTAACTCTCAATCTGGTCACCAACTTTGATATCGTTGTATCCCTGGATACTGATACCACATTCGTAACCACTTGCAACTTCCTTCACATCGTCTTTGAAGCGCTTGAGTGCATCAATTTCACCATCATAAACAACAACACCATCTCGAACCAATCTAATTGGGTTGTTTCGCTCAATCTTGCCTTCGGTCACATAGCAACCTGCGATAGTACCTACTTTGGATACTTTGAAGATTTCACGAACATCAACTACACCCATCATTTGCTCTTTAATTTCAGGTGATAGCAGACCCTCAAGGGCATCACGAACTTCATCAACTGCATCGTAGATAACGCTGAAGAGTCGGATATCAATTTCCTCATCTTCTGCAAGCTTACGTGCCTGTTGTGTCGGTCGTACCTGGAAACCAATGATAATGGCATCAGAAGCAGAAGCAAGCAGCACATCCGATTCGGAAATTGCACCCGCTCCGGTATGTATGATATTTACAGCTACTTCATCGGTACTCAATTTCTGTAGTGATCCGGAAAGCGCCTCAATAGAGCCGTCCACATCAGCTTTAACAATAACGTTCAGTTCAGAAACTTCACCAAGAGCAAGTCGGCGTGAAATGTCGTCAAGCGTCATATGCTTGGTTGAACGCATGGCTTGCTCACGACGTATCTGCATACGCTCACTGGCAATCTCTTTAGCTATTTTTTCGTCTTCAGCTACAATGAGTTTATCACCGGCTTGTGGCATTTCATCAAAGCCCATAAGCTGTACAGGTGTTGACGGACCGGCTTCTTTAATTCGTTCTCCATGCTCGTTTTCCATAGCTCGTACACGGCCAAAACATGGGCCTGCAACAAATGGATCACCAATTCTAAGAGTACCTCCCTGAACGAGGATGTTAGATACAATACCTTTTCCTTTATCCAATCGGGCTTCAAGCACAACGCCATCGGCACGTCGATCCGGATTAGCTTTAAGTTCGAGTACTTCTGCTTCAATTAGTAGTTTTTCAAGGAGGTCTTCAATGCCTTGACCGGTATGTGCAGAAACTTCCGCATACTGAACATTACCACCGTACTCCTCAACAATAACATCATGCTCTGAAAGCTGAGTCTTAATTTTGTCAGGATTTACACCCTCTTTATCAATCTTGTTAATAGCTACTACTATTGGAACACCGGCTGCTTTGGCGTGATTAATAGCCTCAATGGTTTGAGGCATAACTGAGTCATCTGCTGCTACAACCAAAATTACAATATCGGTGGCCTGAGCACCACGAGAACGCATAGCTGTAAATGCCTCGTGACCCGGCGTATCCAAGAACGTAATGTTATTATCGTTGTGTACTACCTGATAAGCACCAACGTGCTGGGTAATACCACCGGCTTCACCTGCTGCTACTTTCTCTTCACGGATATAATCAAGCAATGAGGTTTTACCGTGATCAACGTGACCCATAACAGTAATAATAGGAGCACGATCTTTAAGATCTTCTTCAGCATCTTCAGGAATGGTAAGCTCTTCATCCATCTCTTCAGCTTCAATGAACTCTACTTCCTTACCATATTCTTCAGCTACCAACTCAATGGTACCTGCATCCAGTCGCTGGTTAATAGTAATCATCAACCCAATAGACATACAAACTGAAATAATATCGTTTACGCCAACGTCCAGGAGATCAGCAAGCTCGTTTGCAGTAATAAACTCGGTGGTCTCAATAACATCTGATTCGAGTTCGTCGAGTTCTGCCTGCTTTTGCATTTCCTCCTCGCGCTCTTCCTTACGTTCTCGACGTCTTTTTTGACGCTTACTACCCACCGTTTTAGAAGACTGCATCTTCTTCATGGTTTCGCGCATCATTTTATCTACATCGGTCTCGTCAATCTCTTTTTTCTTCTTACGCTTCTTGCGCTTTTTAGAGCTGGTGTCAGAGTCAGATTTTTTAGAGGTGGAAGAAGAACTACTACTGTCATCCTTTCTGTCTTTTCTTCGTTTTCTTTTCTTACGAGGCTTCTTCTCAGTAGTGAAAGATGCCTTCCCTAATACTTTGGTACCCTTTAGCTTACCAGCCGAACCACGGATGATTTTACCATCCTCATCCTTCTCTTCTTCATCGTCCGAGTCTTCTGACTCTTCATCCTTAGTTTCATCTTCATCCTCAGACTCGTCATCATCTTCTTCTTCAGATTCGTCTTCGTCAACTACATCCTCGTCTTCTTCGGCTTCTTCAGCTGCGGCGGCGGCTTCTTTTTTCTTCTTAGCCTCTTCCTCTTCTTTTTTAGCTTTTTTCTCAGCAGCTTCTTTTTCTTCTTTGGCCTTAGCTTCGGCTTCTTTCTTAGCCTTTTCTTTTTCTTTGGCTTTAGCTTCTTCCTCTTCGGCCAATTCTTCATCGTCAAGAGGCTCAAGACTTAGATCTTCAGCGCTTTCTTTTTCATTATCTGATGAATCCTCCTCATCTTGAGGTTCCAGATCAACGGCATCGTCTTCCGGTTCTAAACCATCCTCGTCTTCGAGTGGCTCCAGCACATTATCCAGAGTCACACTATCATTACGTTGGTTCATCATTTGACTTCGACGGCTCTCATACTCCTCACGAGCTTTCTCGTGATCGGCACTCTTAGCCTTATCTTCGCCGTACACTCCGTCCAACACCTCGTACATTTCGGGTGTAATTTTGAAGTTTGGCCGATTGGCTGCGTCAAAGCCATCCTCTGCTAAAGTATCTACAATACTTTGTGTAGACACGTTAAATTCGGATGCAACTTTAAATAATGGTTTAGGTCTTTTAGACGACATATATAATTTTTAAATGTGAGCTTGTTAAACTAAGAATTTTTAAGTGGAATTGCCGACTTAAGCCTCGTCTTCGAATTCGTAGGCAATAACACTCATAATTTTCTCAGCAAGCTCGATATCTATTTCTTCGTTCGTTCTGCTTACTAATTCTTCCGCATCTAACTCGAGGACTGCTCGTGCGGTGTCGCAGCCTATATCATGAAGCTTCTGAATAACCTCGGCACCGAAATCAACTTCGAACTCGTCGATATCGATATCATCTTCGGCTTCAACCTCACGATATACATCAATTTCTACTTCAGCTAACTTGGATGCGAGACGGATATTAACACCACCCTTACCAATAGCCTTCGATACTTCATCGGCCGGAACCAATACATTTGCATGTTTGGTTTCTTCGTTCAGCTCTACTTTTAACACTTCTGCAGGCTGAAGGGCTCTTTTGATAAACTCAAATTTATCCGAAGTGAAGTTGATTACATCAATATTTTCGTTTTGCAGCTCGCGGACGATGGCATGAATTCGAATTCCTTTCATACCAACACAAGCCCCAACGGGGTCAACACGCTCATCGTGAGATAAAACAGCAACCTTAGAACGATCGCCCGGAGCACGTGCAATACGTACTAATTCAATAATCCCATCAAATACTTCCGGGATTTCATTTTCAAATAGTCGTTCCAGGAATAATTCTGAAGTTCTTGAAATAATAACCGTTGGATTACCATTTCTCATATGTACACCGGTTACAACGGCGCGAATGGTATCACCTTTGCGGTAACGGTCTTTATAAATCTGCTCACTTTTAGGAAGCAAAAGTTCAACACCGTTGTGATTAACCAGAATGTCTTTGTTCTGACGAACTTGGTATACATCCCCAAGTATGATTTCACCAACACGGTCGGTGTAATCTTCGTAAATATTATCTTTCTCAATTTCGCGAATACGCTGAGCCAGTTGCTGTCGAGCCATCGTAACTGCTCGTCGGCCAAAATCTGTAATTTGAATTTCCTGAGCCAGCTCATCATAAAGCTCAATATCAGGATCTACTTTCTGAGCGTCCTCCAAAGTAATCTCGGCAACTTCATCCGTAATCTCATCAGCAGGAACTACTTCCTGAACATGCAAAAGCTGGATTTCTCCACGGTCAGCATTTAAGATTACCTCAAATGACTCATCGGACTCATATTTTTTTCGGATCATAGTCCGGAATACATCTTCCAAAATGGAAAGAAGCATGTCTCGGTCGATGCCTTTCTCATGTGCAATCTCTGCAAACGAGGAGATAATCTGTTTTGATAATTCGTTCTGCATTAGTGTATGTAATTAAATTACGGGGATTATTTTGGTTTCAACGATATTGTCAAAAGGAATCTTAGTTTCTACTTCCTCTTCATCAGTAATAGCCACAATATCGTCTTCTATGCCGGTGATGACTCCTTCAATCTTAATATACTCACCGTCGTTATTTTTGAATTTGATAGTAGCAACACGACCTTCATTTTTCGGGTATTGCCTTCTATCACTTAACGGACGGCTAAGTCCGGGTGAAGAAACATTCAGCCGATATTTTTTATCAAATAAGTCATGAGCTTCTGTTAAAAATCCCAATTCTTTGCTGATTTCAGCACAGATATCGAGACTAACTCCGCCCTCCTCACTATCCAGAAGTACCCAGACTTCTGTATGTCCACCGTGGGTTTTTAATTCAATATCCACAACAAACAAATTGTGTTCCTCGGCGAGAGGCTCAGCTAAATCCTTAATATTTTTGACTATATCAATCTGCATTTCTATCAAATTCTGAAACAAAAAAAAGCGAGTGCCTTCCGACGCTCACTGCTCTCCAAAGGTAGCTTTATTTCGTCTAAATTTCAATGAAACAAACAGATTGAAGGTACATTCATTTTTTGCATTCATACTTTTTGGAGTTAATTTCTCGGCTGTCTGCTAATCGAACTCACTCTTTGATATTACTAATAACCTATAAACTGCCTTCATGAAGTTCCAAAGTCACTTATCAATTTATTTAGCCTTCGTTCTCCTCCTATTTATTTCAGCATGTGGAAGTGAGAAGAAAAAAGAAGTCGATGCCCCTAAACAAGGACGAGAATTAGAATTTGTAGAACAGGTGACCTTCATCTCTTCCAGTGGTGAAGAGATTTCAACCATAAAAGCTGCTTTGGCGGATGATCCCGATGAGCGAAATCAAGGATTGATGGATGTAAACGAAATGCCGATGGATGCAGGGATGCTGTTTATCTTCCCTGATGAATCCCCAAGAAGTTTCTATATGGCAAATACCCCGCTCCCTCTGGATATCATTTTTGTCAGTGCCGATAGTACCATTGTCCGTATTCATCAAAATACTACCCCATTTGACAGCGGCCAGCTCCCTTCAGGCAAACCGGCAAAGTTTGTAGTAGAAACCAACGGTGGGTATTGCGTATCGAATGATATTCAGGAAGGAATGCGTATCCGGTTTTAACGCTAATTAAGGGTTTCGTGAAAAATCTTATCACTTTACCTTTACTGTATTTCGTGGTTTATTCATTCTAAAAAAAACCACGATGATGAAATTGTTTCTTGCCCTCAGCCTAAGTTTTTTAACTCTTGTTGTAAACTCAAATGCTTACGCTTACTTCCAATCTACTTCTGATCCGGAATTATTAACGGAAGATGTTTCAATAAGAGCCGTTCTGGAATTACCTTCTTCCCCAACCCGGATTTCATTTAATAAAGCAGACGGTAATCTGTATATGATCCGGCAGAGTGGAGTCCTTTCTTATATTGATATTGATGCTGGTTCAAACATCTACCAACAAGGAAGTGGTGATCACGGCCTGGGGGATGTACAGGGAATGGATATATCCGATGAAGGAGAAATATATCTGGTCGGAAATAGCCGAAATAACGATGATTTCACCAACACGGCCATGATTATGAAAGGTGTTAAAACAGATGGCAACTGGAGCTGGACTAAAGTAGCCGAAACAGAACCCTACCCTCTTAGTAACACCGCCTTTGATCATATAGCCAATGCAATTGTCATAAGCCCTGATCAATCTACTTTATATATAAACAGTGGATCCAGAACGGATCACGGAGAAGTGCATGATGTGGATGGCAGATATCCGAACTTACGAGAAGCCCCACTGACTGCTAAAATACTTAAAGTGCCTGCCGATGCCTCCGATTTAGTACTGGAAAATGATATTGAATTCCTTCGTACAAATGGATACATCCATGCTGAAGGAACCCGCAACAGTTTTACCCTCGCTTTTGACGCGGAAGGTAATCTCTTTGGTGGCGAAAATGCCGGAGACCGGGACGATCCGGAAGAACTGAACTGGCTAAGGGAAGGTCAGCATTATGGTTTTCCATGGAATATTGGCGGCAATGAAACCCCGATGCAATTTGATGGTTATGATTGGGAGAATGACCCTTTTGTTGATCCCAACTCTACCGCTGCAAATGGCGGATTCTTTTACAACGACCCTGACTACCCCGCTCCACCTGAAGGAGTTACATTTACTTCAGCGGTCGTAAATACCGGACCGGATGTAGATAATTACAGAGATGCTGCGGACGGTCAGATCAAGGATGCCAGTGATCAGGATACCGTTCTTACAACTTTTGTATCACATCTTTCGCCCTCGGGATTAGTGTTCGATAATGAGGGAAATATGAGTGGCGATTATGAAGGTGATGGTTTCATTATGGGGTTTTCAAGTACAACCGGCGGTGCCTTTCTGATTGACCGAATGGATTACATTGGCGGAAACCTCATACATATTGAGCTTACAAAAAATGAAGCCGGTGACAATTTTGAAATACAGGCAAACAATCTGATTCGTGGTTTCCTGAACCCCATTGACGCTGAAATCATAGGGAATAAAATTTATGTGCTGGAATTTGGTAATGACAGCTGGCTCAATGCGAATAGAACTATTCAATTATATGAAGTTACTTTCCCGGGAATGAGCACTTCTGCTGAAGAAACGGCATCGATAGCAACTGATTTTAGATTATCCCAGAATTATCCAAATCCTTTCAACCCAAGTACTAACATCCCATTTGAGTTAAAAAGCTCGGGATTTGTAGAAATTGAAATCTCAAATACATTAGGTAAGCAAGTGGCAATCCTGGTAAACCGAACAATGACTGCTTCAACTCATGAGACAACTTTTGAAGCCTCACACCTTCCATCCGGAGTATATTTCTATACCCTAAAAGTGGATGGAGTTATCACCCAAACAAAGAAAATGTTACTCCTTAAATAAGATTAAAATGACCCGACTTATTCTTCCTTTACTACTAATAGCATTCATTTGTGGAGCATGTAGCAACCAAACCAGCAACAATAAAATAGAAGATATACCTGAGCGTGAACGTCCTGATACTGATTATGTAGCATACAAAGCCTCATCCATGACTATTGACGGTGTAGCGGATGAAAAAGCCTGGGACGAAGCCGAATGGAATGAAATTGATCAGCGATGGCTGGGCGAACCCTATTCCGAGGATGATTTCTCAGGTCGCTTCAAGTTAAGCTGGGATGAAAACTATCTGTACCTGATGGCTGAAATCACCGATGATAAGCTGGTCAATATTTATGAAGGCACCAATCAGTATTGGAATGATGACATACTGGAAATTTTCATCGATGAAGATTTATCGGGCGGCGATCATCAATTCAGTTACAATGCCTTCGCCTATCATGTGGATATAGATTACGATGTTTTTGACATAGGCACCGATCGAAACGCTCATTACTTTAACGACCATGTAGAAGTAAAATATGGAGCATCAGGTACCACTTATACCTGGGAAGCTGCCATTAAAGTTTTTGATGATTCATTCGAGCGTGATCAGGAAAACACCCCGGAAATTTTGGCCGATGGCAAACAAATGGGCTTTGCCCTTGCCTATTGTGACAATGACAACAGCGAGATCCGTGAAAACTTCATCGGTTCTGAAGTGATTGAAGGAGAAGACAAAAACCGTGGGTATATAGATGCGGGAATATTTGGTTCCTTAGAGTTGGTGGACTAATCCACTAACTCCGGGTATTGTGTGTTACTGACAAAAGCTATTTTCTTACTGTCGGGTGACCAAGAAGGAACATTAATAGTACCCTGACCTCCATATAAGTAAGCAATTATCTTAGGCTCACCCCCATCAACAGGCATCAGCTTTAGCGTAACGTGCTTATAAAATGGGTGTCCTGATGGATCAATATCATCTGGGAAAGCAAGATAAACCATCCATTTTCCGTCCGGTGAAATGTGAGGAAACCAATTGTTGTATTCGTCACTGGTAATTTGTTCCTGATCGGATCCGTCCGGTTTCATTTTCCAGATTTCCATGGTCCCCGTTCTAACAGAATTGAAATAAATAGACTCACCACCCGGAGAATATTCAGACCCATCATCCAGAGTAGGTTGATCCGTAAGTTGCACTTCCTCCCCTCCGGCAGCGGGTATCTGATAGATGTCGTACTGTCCATTTCGCTCGGCTGTATAGATCAGGTATTCATCATCGGCTGACCAACCGTGTAGATATGACGGACCCTGATTAGTCACAAGCTTAGGTGTACCACCCTCAAGTGGAAGGGTATAGATAATTGACTGACCGTCATGATCTTCACTGTGGTGACTAATTCCCATTTTTGTTCCATCAAAAGAAATCACATGATCATTGTTATTACGGGTTGCGAAATCGGTGTTCAACTCTGTAATAGTCCTAGACTCAAGTTCAAAATTATAAAGTAGCCCATTACTATTATAAATCAGCGACTTACCATTTGGATGCCAGTTTGGTGCCTGCAAAGATTCTTTGGATTTATGCAGGATCTTCCGGTCCCCAGTTTCAACATCCATGACTTCGAGGTTACTGCCTATATAATCCTGATAAGGTGTAAAGTCATCTTCAGCCGGAATCACAATCCGAAAATTACTGAATTTAGCTTCTTCAAGAACATCAGCGTTGTGTGAGGATACAAACAGGCCAACATAAACCTCATCACCCAAGTCGATGCTTTCAAGTGTTTCTGAAGTAAAATTATCTCCGAACTTAGCTACACTCATTTTAATGTTGCCATCAATTCTCTCAAGCTGAATGACATCAGGATCATTTATTTCTGTACTGATCTCTTCTGTGGAATCTCCATTCGCTTTACGAAACTGCAGTGAAGTTAATCCATCTCCATGAACCGCAACATCTACGTATGCTGAGGCAGTATCTAACCCTGATCTAATGATAAGGCCCATCTTTTGGTGTGGATCTGCACCTTCTCCAACAAATTTCGGATGAGTTCTTAAAATGAAATCACCGCTTAGCTTTTTCCATGCGAAGTGAAATTCATCCCTATCAAACCACATATTATAGCCTGAGCCCTTGAGGGTATAAATCTGCGATTCTTCATCAAAATTTGTAGAACCAACATGTTTCACATTTCCCACATCCGTACTTCCTACAAACATTCCCAAAGATGGTTTTTCTTTCTGTACACAAGAGCACAGTATTATGGTAAAAGCTAAAATAGTGGTTAAGAAACGGTATGAAACGAGCTGTGATGATTCCATAATTATTGAGATGGGTATGTGAAAAATTTTATACCCCGATAGTAAACAACTGTATCCAATTAAACTATTGAGGATAAGGCTTTATCGGAAACAGAAACTGAGAACTCAACCTTTAATTACAAGATGCATTTCAAGAAAGCTTTCAGTCAATATAACTTTCATCAAACAACCGCTCATAGCCATGATAAGGACGAAGTGGTATAAGTTCGAACTTGATCATTCCGTTTTTTACCAGTGGCAGAGTGGCTAACTTTTCTTCTGCCTCTTCAACATCTTTGCATTCCAGAATCAAAACAGCCTCGGGTTTACCATCCCGAAAATACATTTCCCGGATTACACCTTCTTTATATAGGTCCCAGCCCTTTTGAGCTTCATCTCTTAAATGAGGAACAAAATCTCTTTTCAAAAGTCCCTCTGCTTCTTTTTGAATAGCAATTATTCTCATAATTCAATTTTTGAATGTGAAATGAATAGAAAATAAAAATAACCGTGAAATACTGCTAGTGTTCTACAGCAGCATGTTCTTCAAGAAAGCCCATCACTTTTTTGACGTTCTGCTTTGAGCCAATATAGATAGGCGTTTGCTGATGAATAGCCTCAGGCTGAAGTTCCATAATTCGAGTTTGTCCATCGGTTGCCATTCCCCCTGCCTGCTCAATAATAAAACTAAGAGGATTGCACTCATACATAAGACGAAGTTTACCGGTTGGGTACTTCTTACTGTGGGGATAAATAAAGATACCTCCTTTTATCAATGTTCGGTGGATATCAGCTACCATGGAACCAATATACCGAGCTGAATATGGCCGATCGGAATCAGAATCTTCTTCCTGACAGTACTTAATATATTTCTTAAGCCCTAAATCCCATGAATTGTAGCTTCCCTCATTAATACTGTATATGGGACCGTACTCTGGGATTTTTATACCGCGGTCACTCAAAATAAATTCACCAATACTGGGGTCGAGCGTAAAAACAGAAACACCAAGTCCGGTTGTGTAAGCGAGCGTGGTACTTGAGCCATACAATACATAGCCGGCTGCTACCTGCCGAACACCGGGTTGGAGGGCATCATCTTCTCTTACCGTTGGATCGAACCGTGCCTCTCGCATGTAGACTGAAAAAATACTTCCAATAGACACATTCACGTCAATATTTGAAGAGCCGTCTAATGGATCCAGATAAACAATGTACTTCCCGCCTTTGCTTCCTAATTTAACAACACCGTCATTCTCTTCAGAGATAACCATGCAGGTGATGAGCGATCGGTCCAAAGCCGAAATAAGCTGCTGATCTGCAAACAGATCCAGCTTCTTCACTGACTCTCCGTGAATATTTGTTGAGCCGTCATAACCCAGAATATTCGTAATCCCCGCCTTGTTAACTTCGCGTGAGATGATTTTGGCGGCAAGACCAATATCTCTAAGCAGCTGCGAAAGCTCACCTGTTGCACCGGGAAACCTGTTTTGTGACTGAATGATGTATTCTTCTAAGGTTACCAATCTTGATTCCTTCGTATTAGGCATAAATGCTGAGTTATTTTTGGAAGCGCTTTTCTAAAAGATAATAATGTTTTTCTAACAAAATCTTCATCATTTTAAGATTCTAATCACTTAGCCTGCACGAGCTTATCAAATATCTCTTGAGCTTTGCTCTTCAGCTCCTCATGAGTGCCATTATTGAGGACTATAAAATCAGCTAAATGGGCTAAAGACTGGAAATCAGGTTGCTTCTCCATTCGCCCTTCTACTTGTTTTTTGCTTGATTGATCCCGTTCTACCGTTCGTTCTAACCGCTGTTCCTGATCGGCCATCACGATTATGACATAGTCCAAATTCTTTGGGCGACCGTTTTGAAGCAATATCGCTGCTTCTTTTACAAAAACTTTAACTCCTTCTTGCTCTTTCTTATCAACAAGTTCTTCAGCACGGTCCCAGAGCACCGGATGGACCAGTTCATTTAGCTCTTCTACTCTTCCCTTTTCAAAGGCTTCCCGTGCCAGGTATGGTCTGTTAAGATTGCCGTCAGAATCGAATGATTCATCACCAAATACCTGCTTTATTTTTTGCTGAAGTTTGGGGTCTTCCTGCATGAGTTGCTTAGCAAAATCATCAGCATATAAAACGTAAGCACCCAGCTTTTCCCATTCTTTACAGAAGGTGGTTTTCCCTGAACCAATTCCGCCGGTGATGCCTACTTTAATCATGAGTTAAAATCCGGTCTTTCTTTTTTGTTGTTAATGATGGCGAGTATGTGCACTTCTTCTGTTTTGATGTGATAATACAAGGAAAATACCCGCATTATTACCGCTCTTCGAACCTGTTCCTCTTCATCAAAAAAAGGAAACAGATGTGGATTTTTGGCGATCAACCGTAAACAAGCAGTGAGCTTTTCTTTGAAATTGTCCTTTACACGAATCCCAAAATTATCTGTCAGATAACTATTTATTTCGTGAAAATTTTCTTGTGCCTCGTGGGTAAATTTGACTGAGTATCCCATTATCAACTATCAGAAACCAAAAACTCGAAAGCATCAACCAATCGACCTTCTTCTGAATCTTTTTTTCCACGATTTATAGACTGCCGATCAGAAGCACTCAACTCTTTAAAACCGTCATTCACTGATTGGCTATCCAAAAAAATCTGTAGTTGTATAAGTTGTTCTTTGCTTATTTCTTCAAGCATCTTTGAAAGTTCCTTGCGCTCTTCTTGCTCGTGTGCCAATTTATAGGCCTCACTTTCATCCCGAACAAAGCCATATTTTTGCTTTAATTCTTCAAGCACTTCTTCCATAGAAACAGTCTCCACTTCTCCTCTTTCTAATTGATCAACTCGCCTTTTAAGCTCCTCAATCTGTTCTTTAGTCAGTGGATCAGGAGTCCAAGTACCTTCCGTCCAGTTATAGATAAAAAAAGAAATGAGCTGTAGCTGCTCACTTTCAGATGTCTGTATCTGTGATCTTAGTTTTATTTTTAACTGCTCTAAATCCATGTATCAATATGGCAGAAATGACCCAATGGTTCAAGTTTAAAAACAATAATTTAACCTAAAAATATCAAATCACTGTTGTTACTTTTTCATCGGACAGTTTGGGGTAATCCGTATTGAAATGCAGACCCCTGCTTTCTTTTCGCTGCATAGCCGATCTCACAATTAAATGTCCCACACAGACTAAATTTCGCAATTCACATAGAGGCACATTCACTTTTGTGCGATGATAAAAATCCTCAGTTTCTTCGAAAAGCAATTCTGTCCTGCGCTGAGCTCGTTCCAATCGCAAATCACTTCGCACAATCCCAACATAATTCGACATCACATTGCGCAACTCCTGCCGGTTGTGAGAAATCAAAACCCACTCTTCGGTATTAGCCGTTCCGCTTTCGTCCCACTCGGGGATATCATCATTTAAGTGAAATTGATCAACTAATTGAATTGACTTTTTATATGCCTGATCAGCAAAAACCAGTGATTCTAACAAACTGTTTGAAGCAAGTCGATTCGCACCATGAAGCCCCGTACAAGCCGTTTCACCACAGGCAAAAAGGCGATCTATGGTGGTCTGACCGTTTAAATCAGTTGCAACTCCGCCACAGGTGTAGTGGGTAGCCGGAACAACAGGAATTTGATTCACGGTAATATCCAGACCGTATTTTAGGCAGGTTTCATAAATGGTAGGAAACTCTTCGATGATGTCTTCTGCATCAAGGTGTGTCACGTCCAGAAATACGTAATCATCTCCGCGTTTTTTAAGCTGATCATCAATAGCCCGAGCTACAATATCACGAGGTGCCAATTCTTTGCGTTCATCATACTTCTCCATGAATGCTTCACCGGCTGTATTCCTTAAAATCCCTCCAAAACCACGTACCGCTTCAGAAATCAAAAAAGATCCGGCTTCAGGAATGGCTAAACTGGTGGGGTGAAATTGAACAAACTCCATATTTTCAACTCGAGCTTTTGCCCGATACGCCATCGCAATGCCATCTCCGGTAGCTACCGGTGGATTTGTAGTATGAAGATAAACTTCCCCGGCTCCACCTGAAGCAAGAACGGTTACCTTCGCAAGCATTCGCTTTACTTCATCCTCTTTTTCGTCTAATACATAAGCTCCAAAGCAATGTATTTTGTCCAGGTTTTTCACTTTCTGTCCTAAATGGTGCTCCGTCAAAAGCTCCATGGCAAAGTGGTGTTCAAAAATCTCAATATTAGGATGATTTCGAACCTGGTTCACCATCACGGATTCAATCTCAAATCCGGTAGCGTCGGCAGCATGAACAATTCGGTTTTCAGAATGACCGCCTTCACGTCCTAAATCTAGTTCACCATTCTTTTTGGTGAATTGAACGCCATAATCAATCAATTCTTGGATAAGCCTTGGACCTTCTTTAACTACAAGCTCTACGGCATCCTGATTACATAATCCGGCTCCGGCTTCAAGGGTATCAGCAATATGTTTGTTGAAGGAATCATGCTTGGTTAGAACACCCGCAATACCGCCTTGGGCATAAGCCGTATTGGCTTCCATGATTTCTTTTTTAGTTACCAGTGCCACATTTCCATGTTTGGCCGCTTTCAAAGCAAAAGTGAGCCCGGCAATACCACTGCCAATCACAAGAAAATCGTAGCTATACTTCGGCATCCTGTAAGAGATAAGCTTTAATGAATTCATCCAGATCGCCGTCCATCACACCACCCACGTCACTGGTTTCATAGTTGGTACGGTGATCTTTAACACGCTGGTCATCAAATACATAACTTCGGATCTGAGAACCCCACTCGTTTTTGCTTTTTGAGCCTTCAAGCTTGGCTTTTTCTTCCTCCTGAATTTCCTTCTCAAGCTCGTAAATGCGTGACTTAAGCAATACCATAGCCTTTTCACGATTCTGAAGCTGGGAACGCTCCTGCTGACATTCAGCTACAACCTTTTGTGTAGATCCATCAGAAAGCTCTCCTTCCCAAATCAACCGTACACCTGTTTCAACTTTGTTTACGTTCTGGCCACCGGCTCCACTGGAGTGAAAGCGTTGAAGCTCAACTTCACTTTCGTTGATGTTTACTTCAATCGTGTCATCAATTAAGGGAGCAACAAAAACTGAGCAAAAGGATGTGTGACGGCGGGCATTACTATCAAATGGCGAAACTCGAACTAAACGATGAACTCCACTTTCTGCTTTCAAAAAGCCATATGCGTTATCACCTTGAACTTCGATGGTAGCACTTTTGAGTCCTGCCACATCTCCGTCCTGATAATCAATCACAGAGATTTTGAAACCGGCCTTTTCGGCCCAGCGGGTATGCATACGATAAAGCATTTCTCCCCAATCCTGACTTTCCGTTCCTCCTGCTCCCGGATTGAAGGTTACAATTGCATCGCGGTGGTCATCTGGACCACTAAGCATATTGCGGAGCTCCATTTCATCCAGCGCCTTCTCGAGTTTTTTATACTCTGTCTGGATGTCGCTTTCAACATCTTCGCCCATCTCCTGAAACTCAAGATAAACGTTGATGCTATCGCGAAGGTCATTCAGATTATCCCAGCCTTCAACAAGACTCTTCTCGTGATTAAGCTCCTTCATAATCGACTGAGCTTTATCAGGGTCATTCCAAAATTCCGGATCCTGGGTTTGTTCGGTAAGTTCTATAATTCGGACTTTGCGTTTTTCGTAGTCAAAGGTACCCCCGGAGCGCGTCCACACGCTCATAGAGTTCATTAAGGTGATCTGTATTAATAGCCATCTGTGTACTTAAGTTCTTTTATTTTCCAACTCTGGAAATGAGCGCTCCGACAAATAAACCTGCTACAAAAGCAATTCCCAACCCTTGTTCAGGATGGGCGCGTACATAGCGACGGGCATTTCTGTATTCATGCTTTAATTCACGCTCTAATCCATCACGCTCATACTTTAACCTGTCTAATAGCACGTCGTAAGTTTCTTCAGCCTTATTTTGCAAGGCATCAGTCGTATCATAAATTGTATCTTCAATATCTTTTTTCGAGATAGATTTTTTATTTGATGCAGCCATGATTTCTCCTTTTTTGTTACTCAGAAAATACAAATTCGTATGCTAAAATCTGAGCCGATTTATACATTGAACTATTATAAGAACAGCAGGTTTTAAAAATAAGTTTACTTATTCGGAGCGGTCCAAACTTCGAATCCAGATATTCCGATAACTAACCTCAGAATTGTGGTCTTGCAATCGTATAGGAGCCTTTCCATGTGCTGAGTATTCCGGCAACCCGATATACACGGTTGGTCCTTTTATCTCGGTATTATTTTGAACGACTACTCCATTCCAAATTACCGTAATCATTGCCGAAGTTTTTACAGAACCGTCTTCATTAAATTCAGGAGCTGTAAAAGAAATATTGTAAGACTGCCATTCGCCGGGTCTTTTTGCAGGATTTACTAAAGGAACTGATTGCTTATAAATACTTCCTGCCATGCCGTTTACATAGGTAGGATTTTCCCAGGCATCCAGTACCTGAAGTTCGTATCTGTTTTGAAGAAAAATTCCGCTATTGCCTCTATCCTGCCCTTTGTGCTCCATATTCATAGGTGAACGCCACTCTACATAAAGCTGAACGCTTCCAAATGTATCTTTTGTAAGGATAGCACCCGTTCCAGGGACAACGGTCACGTGCCCGTCTTCCACATTCCACTTCACTTCGCCCCCATCATTCATTGACTTCCAGAGAGACAAATCAGAACCATCAAAAAGCACAGTTGCGTCTGAAGGTGGTTTGAGAAAGTGATTGTCAGCCGGTGTAACTTTGGGAGGCTCGGGCTGATAAAATTCAGTGTCTTCAGGTTTCATATTTCCGGTATCCTGACTAAAGGCATTCAAGCTAAGTCCAAATAAAAAGACAATAGATAAAAGGGTGCACTTATTAAAGAAAGAGTTCATAAGATTACTTTTGAGGTTAACATCACAACCAAAATAAATGGTTTGTATGGAGAATACTATTCGGCTACCAACTGATCTTTATACTGAAGTTCATACAGCTTCTTATAGAGTCCGGTATCCTGAGATATAAGTTCCTGATGACTTCCTGACTCCCTTATCTCTCCTCTATGCATTACCAAAATTCGGTCTGCATGCTGAATGGTTGAAAGCCGATGAGCAACAACAACCGATGTTCTTCCTTCCATCATAAGTTTACTTGATTCTGTCACTAAAGCCTCTGTTTCGGAATCAACACTGGAAGTTGCTTCATCTAAAATCAAAATTTTAGGGTCATAAACCAACGCTCGCACAAAACAAATGAGCTGGCGTTGGCCCATAGAAAGTGAGGTCCCTCGTTCCTGAAGTACATAATCATAAGCTTCGGGTAATTTCTCAATAAACCGATGAGCTTCAACTTTATGTGCTGCCTCTCTTACTTGTTCACGGGTTATATCAGGATGCCCTAGGGTGATGTTTTCAAAAATAGATCCTGAAAAGAGGGCATTATCCTGAAGTACAAGACCAAAGTGTGAACGAAGGTCACTCAGTGTTAAGTCTCGGATATCTGTTCCATCTAATAGTATGCTTCCTTTTTGGATATCGTAGAATCTCATCAACAAGTTAATAATGGTTGTTTTACCCGCACCTGTTGCGCCTACAATTGCAATATCATCTCCGGGATCAGCTGTAAAAGAAACATCTTTCAGTACCCAGCTTTCCTCATCATTATATTTAAACCATACATTCCTGAACTCAATTTTACCTTGCGGGTTTTCTATTGTCTTGGGTGATTTAGTCTCAGTAACTTCAGTTTCTGTATCTAATACATTAAAGATTCGTTCTGAGGAAGCCAATGCCGACTGGAGCGTATTGAACTTTTCGGAGAGTCCCTGAATCGGACGGAAAAACTGACGGGCATATTGAATGAAAGCCAATAACACACCAAAAGTTACCCCATCCATCAGCGCCCTTGCGCCACCGTACCATACAATAAGAGCCATCGCTAAGCTAGCGGTTACTTCCACAATAGGCCAGAAAATGGCGAAGTAGAAAATGGTTTCGATATAAGCATCCCGGTGACCGGCATTAATTTTCTCGAATTTCTCCCGCTGCTTTTCTTCCCTGTTAAACAACTGAACCACATCCATCCCATTAATATGTTCCTGAACGAATGAATTAAGCTGAGAGATTTTGTCTCTGACTTCAAGAAAAGTGACTCTAACTTTAGCTTTGAACCAAAAAGTAGCGTAGAAAAGAATTGGAAGAACCGTCAGCGTAACCAACGTTAATTCCCAATTCATGCTAAACATAAAATACAGGATGAAGATAATCCTAAACAAATCACCAATAATAGTTACCACCCCATCTGAAAGAAGCTCACTTAATGCTTCAATATCACTTGTAGTACGGGTAATCAGGCGACCGATTGGATTCTTATCAAAGAACTGAACATTCAGTGTTTGAATCTTTTTGAATACCGTATTCCTGAGTGAATACAAGGAGTTTTGACCAAACCAACGGGTGATATAAGTATTGAATACCAATAAAATAAATTCCCCCAGCAAAGCCCCTCCAAGTAGCGTAATAATCCACCAGAGTCCTTCAAAATCATCCGTGGCAATATACTCATCAACCGCAATTTGGGTCAGTTTAGGGCGGATAGTCCCCAGGTAAGACGCAGAAAGCGTTAGAGCGATGGCTAATAATACATACCATCGGTAGGGTTTTAGGAAAAAATAAAGCCGCCGAATGAGGGTGCTATCGACGGCTTCTGAGTTTTGTTTTTTACTCACAAGTAGGTTTAATTAAAATCTATCGTAGTCATCATCATAAGAAGAACGTGGTGTGATCTTTCTTGGTGAACTTGAGGATGAATCCGAGTCGTCTTTCTTACTCTTAATGTTGGAGCTGTAGGTACTGCTTCCATACGTTTTGCGTTTATAATTTCCGCTTTTCCCACTGCTGCTTTCTGAACGACTTGAACTGCTACTACCTCTGCTGCTATCACGTGAACTACTGCTACTTCGGCTATCGCGTGAGCTGCTTCTGCTACGGCTTGAACTTCCAGCTTTTCGGCTTCGAAAGTTTTTCTTCCCTCCGCTTTTATGGTTCTTACGTCCTTTATAGTTGCTTTTACCACCGCCGGATTTATTATCCAGCTCTGTAATCTCAACTTTAGGCGTGATAATTCCACGTTCGTGAGTTGGGTCTGTAAAGATCGGTCGAAGTTCATTCGCAAGCCAAGCAGGATAAAATCCTTCCCGTGCTTCTTTCAATAGGTCATGCGCGTTGGTATATCGGGCAGAAAAGTGACCAATAACCAATAATTTTGTTTGAGCTTCTGTAGCAACACGAGCCGCATCAGCCGTGGATGAATGTCCGGTTTCACTAGCCTTGTCGTCCAAATCTTTACCAAAAGTCGCTTCGTGATAAAGGATGTTGGTATTCATTGCCAATTTAACCGCATTTGGGGTGTATTCAGTATCGGTTACATAGGCAAAGCTATCGCCGGGCCGTGGATGTCCAACAATATCTTGAGATTTCACTACTGTTCCATCCTCAAGAGTTACATCATTTCCATCTTTGAGCTCTTTATACTGCTCATCTTTTGAGACGCCCATTTTCTTTGCCTTATCGGCATCAACTTTTCCGGGACGGTCTTTTTCCTGAAAGCGAAATCCAACACAAAACTTGGTATGATTTAATGGACGTGCTTCCACATAATATTCTTCTGCATCAAATACCCGTTCTTCTTCAATATCTTCTTCAATTTCATGGAAGTTGATATCATAAACAGGGTCTATCTTTGAGAATTTAAGATTCCACTCAACGTACTCTTTGATGCCTTTTGGGCCTACAATAGCCAAGGGCTTATCTCTTCTTTGTAATTGAAGTGTGGCAAGCAAGCCAAGTAATCCTGAAAAGTGATCAACATCAAAATGTGAAATAAAAATTGCTTCAATTTTTGATCTCTTGATGCCGGCTTGCAGCATGCGCATTTGTGAGTTTTCACCGCAATCGAAGAGGAATACACTGCCTTCTCTCCATAATGCTACTGAGGGTAAATGCCTTACGGCTGTTGGGGTTGCCGATGCTACTCCTAAAGGTACTACAATCATTGTTTTTCTCCCGTAATGTATGATTTTGCCGGGGCTTTGCTTTCATACAAATGACCCCGATGATTTTATATTTCTGCCAGTTCTTGTTCTAGTATTTGCTTGTTGTACATTGCAGTATATCTGCCTTCTTTAGCCAACAATTTCTCGTGTGTTCCTGATTCTACAATTTGCCCATCTTCCAGGTAGTAAATTTTGTCCGCGTCTTTAATTGTAGATATCCGGTGACTAATCATGATAGTCGTCCTTCCGTTTAACTCTTGCCTGAGGTGCTTTAGTATCGCTTCTTCTGTTTTTGTATCGACTGCACTCAGTGAATCATCAAATATTAAGATTTTGGGGTCTTTAATCAGTGCTCTTGCTATGGCTGTCCTTTGCTTTTGGCCACCTGATAATGTAATGCCCCGTTCTCCAAGCATAGTCTTAAATTTTTTCTCAAAATCCAAAATATTCTCTTTTACCTGAGCTTTTTCTGCGGCCAGCTCAATCTCCTCTTCTGAAGCATCTGTAGCTCCAAAAGCGATGTTATCACCAATGGTGTCAGAGAATAAGAAAGTTTCTTGGGGTACAAAACCAATTGAATTCCTTAAACTTGCTAAAGACCAATTTTTTATGTTGTAGCCGTCCAAAAGAACTTCGCCTTCTACAGGATCAAATAATCTCGGAATGAGTTGAACGAGGCTGGTTTTTCCGGAACCTGTTCTGCCCACGATGGCAATATTCTCTCCCGGCTTAATTTCAAAACTCAAGTTCTTGAGAACCATTTCATCCGTGCCCGGATATTTGAAGCCCACATTTCTGAATTCCAGATGGCCTTTAACTTCATGGTCTATTTTATCTTCGGCATTCTTGATTTCGATCGGTTCATCCATTAATTCCCGAATCCGGTTCCAAGAGGCCAAAGAACGCTGAAAACGATTCGTGGTGTAACCGAGAGCAGCAACCGGCCAGGTTAGATAAGCTACATAAATTAGAAATTCCGCAATATTCCCTATTGTTAGGGTTCCTTCGATAACCATCTCTCCCCCTTTCCAGATCACGATTAAAAGAGATGCGCCGATCAGGAAATTGAGTGCAGGATGAAAAAGAGATTCAATCATGTCCAGACGAAGCTTTTTCTTGCGATAGCTTTCGCTTTGTTCTTCAAATCGCTTTTGCTCATGATCAATACGGTTATAAGCTTTGATAAGCCGAATAGCTGAAAACGTCTCTTTAGCCCGACCTGCCAACACGGAATATTGCTCCTGAATGATAGTTGAATGATCATGGATATATCCGGTAATCCAGTAAGCGAATACAGAAATCAGTGGAAGCGGGATAAGTGCCCAAAGTGTAAGCTCAGTATTAACCAGAAACATCATCGTAAGCACAAAGCCGGCTCGAGTAATCGTATTAATGCTGTACATAATGACCGGGCCATAATAATCTCTCACCTTGCCGACATCTTCTGTTGCCCTTACGTAAGTTTCTCCGGATGAATTTTCAGCAAAATAACGCTGAGGTAAATTCATCAGCTTTTTGACAATATCATTCCTGATATCGAACTCTACTTTTCGGGAGGTAACGATAAGCGTTTGACGAGTAGCAAAAAGCAGGATACCATATAGCATCACTGTCCCTATCAGAATTAAGGAATTGGTAGCCAGTATCTGTGAAGCTTCAGTAGAAAATAAAGTTTCTACTATACTTGACGGAACTTCGAAGCCTTCCTCCCCGAGTGCTTCAACTTGATCCATAGTCCGGCGGATAAGAACGGGAATCCAAACCAAGAAAAAATTAGATGCCGTCAAAAACAGAGCTCCGAAAATCATCGTGCTCTTGTACTTCTTTAAATACTTATTCAGTTCTTTTACAGCACCCAAACCTAATCCGGTTTTATGGCTTTAATTGTTTAATCCTTCCAAACTAATCAGCGTATCGCTTGACCCAATGCCTTCCGAGTTTCAACCCGGATAAGTAAGCCGATTCAACGGTATTACCATTCATATACCCACCAACCAAGGCTAGCGGTGTGTCGTTTCCTTTAATTTCCATGAAATCGTGAGGAAGCGGATTCACTGCTCTGCTGTATCTCCAAAAGTGAAGCTGTTTCCAGTCAGCCAAAGCTACCCAACCTCCCAGAATTCCAGTTAGTCGATCTATGATTATTTCTTCCACCTTTTCACGATCGTCGTTAATATGCTTTTTAGCAAACTCTGAAGTTGTATGAATAACCAACGAATGGGCATTTCCATTCTCTCTTTTCGTTGATTCATTTGAAATGAACTGAATGATATCATCCTCGCATTCAAGCGCATTCCAGTCCGGCATATCTGCATCTTCAAAGCCGGCAAGCAGTGTAAATTGTGACTCATACACGACTTCATCAATCTCTCGAACCAATTTCAATGTTTCGATTTCGTCAATAGTGGTATTCAGTAGCGCATAAGCCTGACGAGCGGGAGCCGAAATAATGACTGCATCTGCGCTTTCTGTTAGCGCTGTTGGGAAGTTCAACATCCAGCTTTTCTTCTTGCGTCTGTTTTCGCCAATATGTGTTAAACCGCCTACCTTTTCTTTAAGTCGAATATCGAGATTTCGGCCCAGATATTTACCGATAGTATTCATCCCTTTGGGTGCATAATAATATGGGGATTCGTTGTCCCGAAAGGTTACTTCACCTTCTTCATCCCGATGAGCGTAATTTCCCTCCCAAGCTGCTAAAATTCCTTTCGCTGATAATTCACTAACAAGACTTGTGAATTCTTGCGATTCTGCAGTGAAGAATGAAACTCCGTGGTCTAATTTCTCCTGATCGTTTTTACCGGCATATCGAGTGGCTAAGCGACCGCCATAGCCACCGCTTTTTTCATAAACCACGACTTCATGTCCGGCATTAGCTAACTCTCGTCCTGCTGTTAATCCTGAGATTCCTGCTCCTATTACCGCAATTTTCATCTTTATCTAATTGTGTTGAACCAACTCAGGGTTCAACGATTATCTTTATTCAATTTCAAAAACTGTAACTCTTGGTGTAACGGCTTCCTTATCCAAAAGAGCCGGCCAGTACGCCACCACATCGCTGGCTTTTGGCCGTCCACCGGCAAAACCGGTAACACCACTGGGGCCGGTTAAGATAAGAGGTGCAATCTCCATCCCAAAGCGATTTAAATCATTTTTGCTTTGACCTGAAACCGATACCCGCATCTGAATTTCATCATACTCTGTATCAAGGGCTTCTTTAGTTATCGGTTCTTCTGTATTTCCATTAAAGCCAATATACTCTTTATTGAATTCCGTAAATGATAACCCGAGCGCCTCTGCCCTCTTCTCAAGAATTTCGGCTCCCTTAATGGCTTTCTTAAGAGCATCAGGCCAACAATATACCAATGTCGAGGATAGCTTATAACCATCATTATAGCTCGCTGATACTTTGTAAGTCGGAGTATCCGGGTGCCCTTTGATGCCTGTTATTTTTACGCGATTCGTTCCAGTCTCTTCTACCTTAACGGAAGTGAAATCAGCAATCACATCGGGAGTTATATATTCTGCCGGATTTCCGATTTCATACAAAAGCTGTTCCTTCACGGTCATCTCGCTAACAAGTCCACCGGTATTCTTGTGCTTGGTTACAAAAAAGTCCCCACTTGGGTATGCTTCAATTATTGGAAACCCGATATCGGTGAAATCCTCTACTTTTTCCCAGTCCGTAAAGTTACCACCAGAAACCTGAGCACCACATTCTATGATATGCCCTGCAATGGTTCCAATTGCCATCTTATCAAAATCATCGGCATCCCATCCAAATTCATGAATCATTGGAGCAAGTGTGAGACCTGTATCAGTAACCCTTCCGGTAATGATCACATCCGCGCCTTCCTTAAGTGCTTTTACAATGGGCTGACATCCAAAATATACGTTAGCACTTAGCAAGTTATCTTTCACTTCTGAGATAGGACGGTCATCATCCATGTTCTTCAATGTGTGTCCATCTGCAATCAATTCATCAATATTGCTGAGGATATCATCACCATCTACAACTGCAACTTTTAAACCTGTGTAGCCTTTTTCTTTGGCAATTTTCAGGATTTCATCCTTACAAGCTAATGGATTTACCCCGCCGGCATTACTAATTACTTTAATGCCGTCGTTCTTGATTTCCGGCAAAACCTGTTCAACCACATTCACAAAATCACGTGCATATCCCCAGTCAGGATTTCGCATTCGTTGTTTTTGCATGATGGACATGGTTACCTCAGCCAGGTAATCCATCACTAAATAATCAATTGGTCCTTTTTTAGCTTGATTGACGGGGGCGTTGGGAAGATCACCCCAAAAACCTTGTCCCGATGCAATACGAATAAATTCTTTCATAAAAGCTGCGTGGTTGGTACATCTGAAATTCGCGATGAATATCGGGATATTTTCACTGCATGTGAAATAAAAAAACCCCGCTTTTATCAAAAAGCAGGGTCTAATCTATTAGGTTAGTTATGTCTTGGAAGGACTAACTGCGATCAATTTAAAAAAGCTCAAACAGAATAAAACCGCATGATAATGTGGTATTGAGAAAAAGAATTGACTCTATTCAGCCTGAATATCTAAACAGCAGCTACTTAAATTAATCGGTGCCGGGATTTATCAGTTTTTTGCTGATCCCTTTCGCAATCGCTTCTGAGCGAGAGTGCACCTCCAGTTTTTGATAGATATTGCGAATATGATGTCGCACTCCATCAACCGATAAAAATATTTTCTTACCTATAGCTGCGTAAGAACGACCAGTTGCTAATTGGTCTAAAATTTGAAGTTCTCTTTCAGAAAGTTCTTCCTCTAAATCTGCAGCTCTTTGAAAAGTAGCAATAACCTTGCGTGCTATATTTGGTGTTATGGGAGAACCGCCGTTTTGAGCGTCTCGGATAGCATGTACCAGTTCATCAGGAGTAACTTTTTTCATTAGGTAGCCGACAGCTCCTGCTTTTAGCGCATCAAAGATATGATCATCATCGTCATGCACAGTAGCCATTATAATGTTGACATCGGGATGATGCTCACGCATGTATTTAACGCCCTCAATGCCTGACATACCGGGCAAGCCAATATCCATAATGGCTAAGTCTATCTTATTGATTTGTTCAGATTCAAAGGCCTCTTCACACGATCCAAAAGTCCCTATAACCGTTAAATCTTTTTCATGATCAATAAAAGTTTCCCATCCCTCTCGCATGTATTCATTGTCTTCAATTATTCCAACTTTTATCACGGTAAGCTTATTTGTATTAATGTTTTCCCTGCTTCAAATATAGGATGTAATGCTACGAATCCCACTACATACCTATGTGGTCTTGCTACAAAGGGACTTTCAAAATCCAGCGTGTTCCAAAACCTTCAGATGTTTTTAGAGAAATTTCTGCCTCAATTAGTTCGGCACGTTTATGGATATTCACCAGCCCATTACCTTTTCTCACACGGTCTACATCCATTCCTTTGCCATTATCCTGAACCACCAGCTTCAACTTTCCGGCTTCATATTTCATAATCACATCCAGTTGGCCGGCCTCGGAATGTCGTACAGCATTGGTTACCATTTCCTTATAAATGAGCCACAGATGCTGACGTAGCTGCATATTGAGTTTACCGGGTATGAACTCATCAATCTTTAGGCTGTATTCTATTTCCTTACTTTCCAACAGATCGGAGGCAAATCGTCGACATTTAGATAGGAAGTTAGGCCAGTCATCATGCTCAGGATTAATAGCCCATACAATGTCGGTAATCTTCTCCTTGGCATCGCCAGCACTATTGGCAATTAGCTTGACAAATCTGTTTTTATCTCCTGTAAACTTATCGCTTTCAATGGCTTGAGCAAAATAACTGATACTGCTTAGTGTAGCACTTACTTCATCGTGCAAATCACCGGCAATATTGTTGCGAATTCGTTGTACCCGGAGTATCTGATTTATCCTAATTTTGTAAGCCAGATACAAAATTCCGGCAATGGTAAAAGTGTATAACAAATACGCCCACCAAGTTCGATACCACGGAGGTAAGATTTCAAAAGGGATGGCATCGCTAACTCCCGCCATATCATATACATTCTTACTTCGAACTCTGAATACATATTCTCCTTCCGGGAGATTGGTATAGTCTTTTTGAGTTTCTGAAGACCAGGTACTCCAATTTGAATCAAACCCTTCAAGCTTAACCTGATATTGATTGCGTTTTGGAGCTACATAACTGGCGGCAGCGTAGCTGAACCGAAGCTCATTATTTTTATAGGGTAATATCACTGGCTGTTTAGGCTCACCAAATCCACCATAAATCAGCGAGTCGCGGTCTATATAAATGCCGGTGATGTTGGTTTTAAAGTCCGTTTTGTATTTGAAATCCGCTTCTTTTAGGTGAAAAAGTCCTTCAGTACCCCCAAACCAAATGCCATTCGCCTCGCAGTTAATATCAATAATACTTTCAACAGCACTTCCATCACTTAAAATACTATACGATGAGTTATCAACTATCCATCCTTCTGAGTCTTTGAAAACCCTGATAACATTTTTATTAGCATTGAACCAGATTTCTGATTCTGAGCACTGCTCAAATGTGAGTACTTGATTACCCCTAAATTCAGAAAACTCAGACAGAAAATGTTCGGGAGTCAAGATATTTTGCTCAGCATCATACAGATACATAATATTATTAGCATTATCACCTTCTACCCCAACATATATACCATTATTGATAAAGTCGATCTCGTTGTAAAGATTGATACCCTTATCATCTTCTTCAAATGAAACACTGTATACACTATCGTTGACTATCAACTGTAAGCCCGATGAAGAATTAAGTACAAATATAGAATCACTTTTAGATAAAACATCTGTAGGATAGTTTATTTGAGGCAATTCTTTCCTTTGAAAATTATTGCCATCATAATGAATAAGATAATTCTGACTTATAAATGATATCTGTTCAGAGCTATTTTTCGACTTCACTTTGACTAACCCCGGTTCATCAATCAGGTTTTCAAAACTTCCAGCTTCGTCAACTTTATATACACCTGTCCGTGTTATTGCATAGAAAGAATTTCGCCAACTAAAAACATCCGATATACTCTCGGGTGTTTCTATTTCTTCAAAGTGAATAGTTTTCTCGGGTTGTATTTGCTCACCCAAAAATAATCCAAAAGTTGTATTAACAAGAATTTTTCGATCTATGGTTGCAAAATTAAGTACAATATCATTTAGCCCTGTTGACTCATCATAGATGATAAGATTTTCATTCAGCAGTAATTTTTGGATCCCTTTTTGAAGCCCCATCCACAAAATATGTTCGTCATCAAAATAAAGATCGTATACCTGGTTTGTAGCCAGCCCATTTCTCTCAGTAAACATTTTGATGAGTTTACCCTTCTCATTTATAAAAACAACTCCACCCGAAAGTGTGGCTACTGCGAATAAACTATCCGAAATTACTTCAAAATCGTAGATAAGATGCTCCCTGAGATAATCATCTGCTTCTGTTTTGAAAGGTGTAAAAGAAGAACCGTTATAATCAACAAGCAGATTCTGCCAACCACCAAAAAGTACGTGTCCCTTTTTATAGTTGTTTGCAACCCATACTTGATCTCCGGAAAAAATTCCTGAGCCTTCAACCATCTTGAAGCCATCTTGACTTTCTAAACTGAAAGAGACTATTCCTTCTTGGGCTCCCATAAGTAAAGATTTACCGAGCATAGCCGAGTGGCCCAGCATCCCTTCTTCAATTTCAAACCTAGTTAAATCAGAACCATCAAATTTATTCACTCCCCATGAATGCCTGAAAAATATGCTACCCTCCCACTCGTAGCTTTCAAAGTGAGCAGGGACTCTTTCCTCTGCTGAGTAAAATTCTTCAGAAATAGATTGGTACTTAATCAATGAAATGGAATCCGGCCTTACAAATCCAAAATCGTAATCACCACTCGTAAAAATCCTACCTGATGAAGACTGAAATATTGAGGTAGCCCTTCCGGTTTCACCAACATGAATTGCGTTCCAATCAACTCCATCAAAAGTCAGTAATCCACTACCATTGCCAAAATGCATGAAACCATTAGAATCTTTTTCAGCTGTCCAGTTTTGTACTTGAGCTCCATATTCTTGATGAGAATAAAACTCATGGATTGAGAACCCCTGACCTAACGCAGCGTTGCTAGTTACAAAACCTATAAAGAAAACAGCCAAAACCTTTAAGCAAATAATGGCTGAATTAGACTTATACTTCAAAAGAATTATAGTTAAACAAAATAAATTTAGCTGCAAATTTCTTGAGTTGGAATACAAATATGTCCAACTAAATGGCTCTTATTACCTTCATTTTCTAAGAAATGCTGATGATTATTTGGTAAATCAGGCAAACCTTCTTTAAAATAATATCGAAATTCAATTCCTCTATTTCCCATCACTTCTGTACTTACAGAAGTAGGATTAAAGTGATCATTAAAGTTAGTAGTAATTCCTCTTAGTATGGGTTGACCACTTCCTTTCTCACTGGGTACAAAGATTACCAATGTAAATGGATCTTTACTAGCATTTCTCATTCTAGATCTATCAAGCCCCATTCCACCTTTTTTTAAAGCAGCAATATAATTGCCCTGATTGTCTCTACGTTTTGATGCCCCTTTTCTATTACCATTTTTATCATCAATGAAAACTTCTATTTCAAATGGCAACAAGCTTATAAGTGTATCCATAGAATCAGAATGTATCTCATAGTGAGTAATGTTTTCTAGTGATTGTATTTGATCAGTGATCTCAAAGCTTGAATATTGTGCGTATGCAAACCCTGTGATCACCACGCCAAGAATAAGAGCTAATACCGTTCTTTTTAAAAAATCCATCTTGTAAACCCCACTTTAGTTTAAAATTATGCAATAAGAAACAAGATTCTAATTATCTAAACACCACATACCTATGCTGTTTGAATTACGCCCTTAAATGTAATTAAGTCAAGTTTCAAGTTATGCCAGCTACCTGTTTCATATTCAGATAATACTCTGCTTTTCTATTACAATCGCTTAAAAAAGCGCTTACAAATTTAATTTGATTCCATACGCTAAGATTTACACATTACAGTATTATGTAATAATTAAACTACATAGTCAGGTAGTGAACATTACATATTAATTTATTATTTACTACACGCCTTCCATTTGTTTGGGGTTACAAAAACATTTGAGCGGGTACAAACTTAAAAACAAACAATACAAGGGGTAATCATGAGATCCAGATTTCTACCATTTCTGTATGCAATAATTATGCTCTTTTTGGGGACGCAGTATGCGTATTCTCAGGATGGAGTGTTTGAAGCCAATCCGTTTGCGACACCGACAGCAAATACTGTTATCGGAAATGCAAATGTTACTTTTGAATTAAATGTAGTTAATGCAGTCATCGCAGACAGCTTGGACTATATAGATGTATTTGTATTTCCGCAAGGAGATACGCTCTCAGCTGCTACACTTACTCAACTCGGTACACCGGGTACTCTTAATGAGTTAGCAACGAATGAATCTTTCCTCATTCAAGGGAATGATATTAATGTTGCTTTGGGTGGTTATGATGCAGGTAACTATTACACCATTCAGGTTGATGGTTATACTGATGATGACGGTACTCCCGGTGGAGCTACTACACTCATTGAGTCTGAGTACATTGATATTTACGTAGATGTTAATGCACCTACTATAGCTGCTTATGGCTTAGATAATTATTCTGTCGATGCTGAGCCAAGAATAGGTGGAGACACTCTGCGCTTTAATCTGCAGGATGATTTTCTCGATTTATCAAATGATGACTTCATTATAGATTTAGCGATTTTCCAAAACGGAACAACAGATACCACATATCAGATTAACGGAACGATTGCCGCTCTATTGACTGATGGTGTTCTGATTGATACGACCAGAAATGACTCTCTGGATTACGATTTTACTTTCCTTGTAGACCTTACCGAATACGTCCCTTCCTCTTTAGTTAATGTGGATATAGACGTTGATGTTACTGATGCCACAAATAATACATCGGTTGCAAGTCAAACAATAACAGTCAATGACAATACCGCTCCTACCGTAGAGTTACTGACAATTGATGGTGCAGATCCTACAGCTGATGTTATTCCAAACGCTAATACGGGTACCAATACTCTTATTTATGATGTGCGGGATACTTATCTAAGTGAAGACAGTTTAAGAGAAGACTATATTTTTGATCTTACTTTGTTTGGAACAAGTTTATCAGGTACAATTCCAGAACACGAAGCTGCCGGCAGATTAACTGTTGTAGGTGATACCAGTTTTGTCTTCAACATAAACTTAAAGCCAAATACCCAAAGCAACGGAAATATATCACTCGAAGTAACCGATGCGGCTAATAATGTTGGTATTGATACCGATAATATCGATATCGCTGACTTCAATACAGATGATTACTATCTGGTGGAACCTTATCCACATACGGCATTTAACGATGTCCTTTCAGTTCAGCTAACTCCTGATAAAGAAGGCGAATATACGGGGGCAACTATTCAGCTCTCAGCAACTTCTGACTTTAGTGTTATTGATACGACATATACACTTGATGATGCTGTTTTAGGAGATGATTTTGATACTCCGGCAAGCCTTGGCCTAACCGATGGCGGTTTATATTATGTACGTGCTGTGGTTTCTGATGCCGACGGTTCAACATTTAATACAAGAGCTAATCCTGTATTCTACGATACGACTGCGCCAAATCTGACCATTGATCTTCTTGATGCCATCGCTTTTGGCGGAAATGATTATATCACCGGTGATAACACAAGAATTCAGTTTAATTCTACCGATGATGACTTAAACGAATTAGATGTAGATGTACAACGAGTATTGATTGACTCTACTACTAACTTCTTTAATGTATCGACATTGACTGATTATCCTTTCCGATTCTCTTTCGACTCGGAAGATTATGACGATGATGCTACTGACGAATTCTTTGATGGAACCGTTGTTTTCCGTGTTGTTTCTGAGGATAACCTTGGCAACCAAAGTATGCCTATGTATTTCCCGGTTAATGTGGACAACGTTTCTGCCGATTATATCCTTTCCGAAGTTAATGGAATAGATATCCTGGCTGACAACGCTGATGGAAACTACCCTCCTATCAACGCCGGTGAAACACTTACTCTTGAGTTCACTCATTACGCAGATGATATTGCTGATGATGGAGCTGAGTTTGAATTAGAATATGATGGTGAAACTCTTGTAGGAGTTATTACAGCTCAAACCACAGACACGTACACCGTTGAGTTCGAAATTCCGGATAATGATGGTGACGAGACTCTCAATCTTACTCCCGGTGGTGGTGACCTAGTCGTTAACTTCACCGATGTATTCGGCAACGAGAATGAAAATTACATTGGAACTCCTAATGTAGGTAGTATCCAAATTTTCAATAATGAACAACCTTGGGTTGGTCTTGATGATGCCTTCTCCGAAGAACTCGTAAGAGATACACTCGACCTCGAATTTACTGTTAACAGTACAACTGAGCTGATTGATAGCGTTGCGCTTGAATATGCAACTTATGTAGGAACCGACACTTCTGCATTTACCCAAATCATGATGTTCCCTATCGACTCTATTCTTGCAAATTCGATTTATGAATTGCCAACTGCTGAGTACGATGATGGAAACTACTTACTAAGAACCGTTACCTATGGTTTTGAGTACGACCGTTTTGACGGCAATCAGGTTGTAGTTACAGATAGCGCATATGCTGTAAGATTTGACAACACGCACAACGGTACAACCGAACGCGTTGCAATTCTTGCTCAACCGGATACAACGCTTCATGGCTCAGAAGATCTAGAGCTTTATGCGGCAAATAACGGAGATGCGTACGGTACCTTATTTGAAGGTATGTTTGTAGCTACCAACCCTACGGTTGAAGAAGATGCTGATACCTCATGGGTATTACTTGATTCTGTTACTACGGAATCCAGCGATGGTATATTCTCAACTACAGTTACTGAAGCTGCTCTTGAAGCCTTCTTTGACATTGATAATGCTGAGGGTGTATTCACCTTCCGTGCTGTTGGTTTTGACTCTGCCGGTATCTATCAAAATATCTCAGGGAATAAAGACGACACATTGGCCGTAGCAACGATTGACGTCTACTATGATGACGTTCCTGCTACCGGAACAATAGCTGTAAACGGAATGTCAATTGAGCATCCTTCCTCCCCTGTTAATTCTACAGATTGGGATGGTCAGGACTTCAGCGACTTTAACATTTGGAGCGGAACCGTAAATGTTGGTTTCGAACTGGATGAAGAAGAAAATAACTTTGACAGAGCTGTCTTAGATATTCGCCGAGGCGCAGCCAGAGAACCTGGTGACTATGATGATTTCCGATCTGAACAAGATCAAACCATAGCTACTATGGAAGGCGAAGGTGCAGAATACGCACTTAATGTGGATGCCTTAGATCAAGGTGCGGTATATGTACTTACCCTATACTTGGTAGACTCATACGGAAACCGATTTAATGCCGGAACCGTTGAATTTGCTACTGTAGGTCCAAGAGCACATATCACCGGTGTGAGTGATGAGCATGGAGAAATTTATATCCAAGCTACACCTTATACTCAAAGCACAATTCTCGAAGTTTCTGCAGATGGTGGAACTACCTACGAGCAGGTATCCTATATCGAAAATGATGATTTCGACTATTTCACATCTAACGGATATGATGCATTCAAGTATACTATGATGAATCTTGAAGACTTCCAGTTACCGCTTGGTGACTTGACCTTCAGATTGACTTCCGGTGAAAGCCAAGAGGTTTATGAGTCTGAATACCAAAACTCAACAACTCTTGTGATCAATCATGCCGAAAGTAATGATGTCAGAGCAAAATCAGGCCCTGAAGTAGGACAGATGCAGGGAACATTCTCCCCGGTTACAACAACCGATATTGACCTATCTCTATATAGAGAACGAGGTGATATCAACGATATCCGGGTTGAAATTGCTCCTATTAACACCAACGATAATATCAGCCTCTTCCTGCTTGCAGATGAGAATACATTCTCTACCCTTAATGGTCTAGAATATGCTTTCTTCCCAAGATGGGCAGATTATGACTACTCTGAGGATTTTGGTCTTAATAGCCCATTAGAAGCATTAGATGGTAGTTATCTCGGTTTCAAGGACGATAACGATGCTATTGCTCTTGACGACGATATTGACATCACAAGCGGCGGTAAGTTCTACGCCTATGTAACCACGGTACTCCCTAGCGGTGAGACTATTATGACTCGCCAAATGCTGGAAGTGAATCGTGTTGCTGCTCAGAATGGCGGTTCTGTTACCTCACCAAACGGCAACTTCGAACTTAACATTACCGAGAATACCCTTGAAAACAACGCTAACCTCATTATTGAGGAAGATCCTTCAAGTTTATTCTTTACACATGATAGCGAAGCTCAATACGGACAAATAGGTACTGCTTATTACCTCCGGGCATTTAAAGGAGATGTACGTGATGGAAGAAGAGTAAACTTCTCTATTACTTATGATCCTAATGATGTTATGGATTTAAATGAGGATGGATCTATTGAGGACGAATTAGCTCAATTATGTGTGGGTTATTCTGACCTGAATGATACCGAAATAGTATTCTTGGATATTCTTGAAAAAGTAGTTGATACTGAGAATAACATGGTTCATTTCAGTATGGAATATCTGCCATCAAGCACACAGAGATTTGCTCTTGTACTTGAAGGTGCGGTTATAAACAATCCTGGTTCTATTTCGGTTGTTAATACTTCCCTAATGGCTGCGGACATGCCTTATGTCAACGAAGACCATGAACTTTCAATCACGGTAAGTGATGATAAAGTGAATAGCTTTGATGACTACTGGGTAATAGTTGACGGTTCAGTTGTTAGTGCAGATACATATAATGCTGATGGCTTCGAAAATGGTTGGAAAATCATCGTTGATAATTCAGTTGAAGAATTGAACCTAAATGAAGGGTTACATACCGTTCGCTTCGTAATCACCAATGAAAATGGTAACCGTTTAGATGTTACTTATGACTTCATTGTAGACAAGAAGAAACCTGTAATCTCTCAAGGCATCCAGTTTGTAAATATGTTAGAGTCAGGACATAAGAACACCCTTTCCTTCAATGTAACCGATGCTATGGCTGGTGATCAGTCCGGATCAGGAGTTTCACTGGATGAGATCTTCGTAGATGTATACTTAGTAGAACCTGATGTACGATTCGGAGCTTACGATACGGCTTCCGGAACTTGGGTCTATCGACAGGATGTATTCAAGCGCTACTTCAAGCAATACAGTGAAGGTGACTTCATGGTAGCTGAAGGCAGTAGTGCTGACTCCATGGGCCTCTTATTTGAAGTGGTATTCAATCAGGAACTGGATGTTTCCGGATATGAATTCGTAGTTCATAACGGAGACTTTGTTTTCGATGAAGATTCACTGACAGAATGTGATGATGTTTGTCGTGAAGATGACTTCGAGATCAAAAACTACTACCAAGGTGGCATTTCAGATATGGCCCTTAACCAGGCGAATGCTGTATCCTTCTCTGTTGGTATTGATCCTACAGTAACCTCCAATGAAGGTGAAAGTGTGATACCGGAAGAGTTCCATTTGGATCAGAACTATCCGAATCCATTTAACCCAACCACAACTATTCAGTACGGTATTCCTGAGGCAAGTGAAGTAACCATGAAGGTTTACAACGCTCTTGGGCAAGAAGTAATGACACTTGTGAATGATCAGAAGAGCGCTGGTACTTATAAGGTCCAGTTCGACGCTGCTAACCTCGCCAGTGGTATGTACATCTACCGAATAATTGCCGGAGACTTCGTACAAACCAAAAAACTAATGCTGATTAAGTAAAGTTAGCTTAACGCAGTAACAACCTTTAAAGGGGCTGTCTTTTGGCAGTCCCTTTTTTTATTGGCCTGAATTTTTATCTCTCTCCTAATTATCAAATAATCTGTAGGCCAGCATCAACAAGTCAGGATGTGCTACCTTACTCAGTTCAGTACTAAAATCACCATTTACGAAGAACCTTGATGCAAAAGAAGGGTTGTAAAATAATCAGTAAAGGAAGGCAATCTCGCATGCATGAGCTTATTCGATTAGATTGCTTCACTTTTTCGAGTCGTTAGTTGATATCATAGCTAATCAATGTTTCCAAATGCTTGCTATGCTAACCTCAGTTCGATATAAACTCGTCATTGCTGTAGATATCAGATAATTCAAGGATAGTCTTGGTTTAACTGACCAGAAAAAACATCTCCTCGAGAAGAGATCAACAAATAAGTTGTTCCTAATTTTTTGTAAGAGGTGTTGGTGGCAAAGAATCTGTTCGAATCGAAAAAATCATTCGCTATAGATAATTTATAAGCACAAAAAGTAACGTTAGTCTTCTCTTACACCCTCCGCGTATTTTGACGTATCAAAATCCGGTGCCTCCCTCAAGGGAGGACTTCTCTTTACAGGACTTTGAGATTTTTTTGAAAATCTACTTTTGTCATCGAATTGTCTAACATCTACAGGAATTACGGGGTTCGGAGATATCTATCCCAAGTCATGCTGAGGGTACCCTCGAAGCATCTTCACAGGTTTTATCGAGCTTTGCATACGGCAGGGATAGATTTTTAGAATACTAACCAGATGTACTGAAAGCGCATGGTTTTAAACCCTGGGCTGGGACCAATAAAAAAGCCCGTCATATTCAATGACAGGCTTTTAGCAGTTCTTTAGGTTAGTAAAGATGTATAAAATCGATTTGGTAATCTGTACCCCAAAAAACCCAAACCTGATTTATACTTTGATACTTCTTTAGTATCGATAATTTTTTTCTGCCAAACACTGCATACTTATGCAGTATTTAAAAGCTCTTTTTGGAAAATAGATCCTTAAGGAAGTCAAATAAGCTTATATCGTAAAGCTTTTGCAACAGCTTCGCTTTTGTTACTTACTTCAAGTTTATTGTAGATATTTCTAATATGGTATCTAACACCATCTACTGAAAGGAACACTTCTTTTGATATCCCTTTATAAGAAGACCCCTCAGCTAACAGCTTCAAAATATCCGTCTCTGCTTCTGAAAGCTCTATCCCTGACTTATTACCATGAAATGAATTGATAACCTTACGGGCGATATTGGGGCTCATTGGGGAGCCTCCTTTATTCGCTACGTGAACGGCTTCAATTAGCTCGTCCGGGGAGACTTTCTTTGATAAATATCCAATAGCACCATTTTTAAGAGCTTTAAAAATTCGCTCATCATCATCGTGAATTGTAACCATCATCACTGTGATATCAGGATGCTTCTTTCGAATAATTTTTACTCCTTCTGTTCCGAGAATACCGGGCAACTGAATATCTAAAAGAACAACATTTGCCTTCTGCAGCTGGGTGTCTTCAAATGCATCTTCACAACTTTCATAGTCAGCTATCACACATAAATCAGCCTCAAAATCGAGAATGGTTTTCCACCCTTCCCGCATATACTTGTTGTCTTCTATGATTACAATATTGATCATCGCCAATTTTTAATGGTATATATAGAAAATACATCTGAGAAAGTAACCACCTGAATAGGTAGTATTATCTGCATTTTGTAATTCTAAGTGACTAAATCAGGAGACATTGAAGGTAAAAGACCATGTAGTCCCGGTTCCTTCATCTGTTATAAGCTCAACTTCACCGTTAATTTGTTCTGCTCGATACCTGATGTTCTTGATCCCATTCCCATTCTTGATCTTATCAGGATCAAAACCTACTCCATTGTCTGTGATTTTCATCTGAACTATACTCCCTTTTTCAGTAAGGGTAATTTCCACTTCTGTAGCATTTGCATGCTTACTTAGATTCGTAATACATTCTTTAAAAATAAGCCACAAATTTTGCCTGACCTCAAGTTCAACCGGAAAGCTAAAGCTATCATCAATATTCATCGAGTAGGTTATATCGTTGCTATCTAGAACATCTGCTGCAAAACGTTTACATTTTTTCAGGAAAACTGACCAATCGTCTTTAGATGGATCAATAGCCCAAATGATATCATTAATCTTTTCTTTGGCCTCGACTGCGCTTTTGGTGATTACCTCTAAAAACCGTTGAGACTCTATTGGGTCTTTTCGAACCCTTAATGCAGCCTCGCTAAAAAAGCTGATACTGCTAAGCGTACCGCTTAAATCATCATGAAGGTCTCTGGCAATTTGATTTCTTGTCCGCTCCTCTTTTAATAAATAATACACCCTATATCTGTATAAGATGTAGCCAGCTGTCAATATCATACAAATAATAATGGCCATATTTCTCAGCCTGATGTTCTGTATCTCAAGATTGGCCGTATTCAAAGCATCTTCTTTATTCTGCAATTGATACCGCACCGTCATCATTGAAAGCCTTTTTTCTTTTTCAGCTTTAAAATTCTCTTCATTTTGAATTCTCTGCTTCCTTTCTGATGCCAGAGCCTCATCCATACGGCCTAACCCAGCTAAGGCATCAGACTTCAAGGAGTAGACTTCCTGAAGCATCAGGTTAAGATTATGCTCATCAGCTAAACCAATTGCCCTTTCGGCATACTCCAGGCTCTGGGAATAATTCTTTTTTTTGAGTTCAACCGCTGATAAAAACTCATACTTAATAATGTCTTCATTTGGTCTGGAGTAAGGTATGACGGGATTTTTGGTTTTAGTGGCCATCGAATCCGCATCTTCCAGCCTATCTAAGTCTAAATAGAATTTCCCTAAGCGGATCAGGTGACTGTTAGCCAAAGTTGGAATCCTAAACTGACTACTAATGGAAGCCCCTCTTTCCATTAGTTCAAGAAACTGTAACGTATCTCCATTCAGCTTGTACATTTGGCTTAAATTCGTATAAGTAATTGCCTTAATTGGAGGCGGAAGATTGTCTATTTCTAAACAAGGGCTAAGCGTTTCTATAGCTTTATCGTACTGTTGGAGCTCTACAAAGCTTGCCCCCAATTTTGCCATTATGTTACATCGGGAACCCGGATTGTCTTCGTACTCCATAAACTTTTCAAACATGTCGATAGCAAGGTCATGCGCACCTACACGTACATAGAGGTTTCCTAGATTTCCATATAGAAATTGAATTGGATAATCAGTCTGTTCGTCCAGTTCTTGTTTATATGAGATCGCATTAAGGAAAAGTGATTCAGCTTCTAAAAATGAATTTTTTCGCTGGTATTGTGAAGCCTTCAAATTTTCCATCATCAGATAGGAATCATATTCTTTAAGATCTACAAGAGATAGTGAAGCTTTCTCAGCATAATAAATGGTGGAATCGGCATTAAGTATTCGCCAGGCATTAGCTTTCAACAAAGAAGAAAAAGCGACTTTCTGTTTGGCATCTATCCCTTCAAGAGCGTCTATATCTTCAACAATTTCGAATAGAGAGTCTGGGGTATTCCTAAGAAACCTATTCCCCATTTCTACATACTTTCTGAGTTTCTCTTCAGGCCTCTCTACTTGTTGAATTTGCTTCCTGATATCATCCAGACTCATAGCTGGCATTCTTTGTTGGGCATGAGCTACCACAGAATAACTCCAAATAAGTACCCCAAGACTAATCAACAACTTCATTTACATCTCATATGTTAATACTAATGCCCTTTAAAGAATCTCTAACTTCTTACCCAAAACTTCAAATTAGAATAAATGGGTCAGCAGACTTTAAATCATTCCGTTTACAAAACGTTCAGATATTAAAAAAGCCCGCTTTAAAAGCAGGCTTTTCAGAACATATTAGCTATTAAATTCTACTCATTCACAGCATCACGATTTAAAAACTCATCGTAAAGTTGAGTGTGACGACTAGTCATTGGGATTTTGAATCCTTTTATGAATACATGCTCAATATTGGTCATTGGCTCAAGCGGATCTCCATCAGAGATAAACAGATTAGCCTGCTTTCCGGCTTCTAAGGAACCGATGATATGATCTACACCGAATATTTCGGCTGGATTGATAGTAAGCGCTTTAATGGCTTCCTCTTTCCCAAGACCATAAGCTGCAGCATAGCCTGCTTCAAAAGGTGCATTTCTGGAGTTCTCCGTATCGTTAGAAACGATAGCGACTTTCACACCAGCCTCAGCCATTAATCCCGGATTTTCATACGGCCGCTTATAGTTGTCATAATCACGACCTGGAGTATAGAGTGTTGTTGTGAGTACTGGAATTCCGGCTTCAGCAATTTCATCTGCAACTCTCCATCCTTCCTGAACTCCTTCAAATACAAAGTTCATGTTTTCATGAGATTTTATCCATTCAATAGCGTCTAAAATGGCTTTCTCACGATTAACTGAAATTACTATAGGAACATCTCCGGAAAGAACTTCACGCATAGCATCCATTCTTGGATCAAAGTCCGGTTTTGTTTTGCCTGATGAATTGGCTTCGTAAGCATTCATCATTTGATTGTAAAAATGAGCTTTATCAATGAAATCATTGATTGCTTTAATTTGCCGCTCATATTGTTCCTTGATCTCTTTTTCAGAACGGTTATCCCACCATCCTCCACCACCTGATGAAGGTAGAGACATTACCAAAGCTCCACTTTTCTTAACAGCCATAGAGTCCGGAGAATATCCCCAAAGATCCATAACAGCCGCTTTACCGGCAATTGTGCCAGAACTTGGATGTGATAGCACTGTTGTAACTCCACTCACCCTGGTCACCGGTACAGAGGCACTGTGGGGGTTGAATGCCGTAAAGGCAAACATATGTGGATTGAACTGACCTAACTCCCGATTATCAACTGTTACTGCCACAGCTGATACTTCTACCAAGCCTAAAGCAGTCCAGCTGTCAATAAATCCCGGATAAACGTGTTTACCCGTAGCGTCTATTTGTTTGTAGTCTGGAGTAATCTTAGCATTCTGACCGACTTGAACAATCTTTTCTCCGTCGATAAGAATGATACCACCTTCAATTGTCCCGTTCGTTACGGTATGAATGGTAGCTCCTGTAATGGCAAATTTACCGTATTCAGGTTTCTCTGTAATCTGTGCTTCGGCTGTGGCCGTTAAACCAAACAGCAGAGCAGCTATAAAAACAAAAATATTGAGTTTCTTCATGATTCTGTCTCCTGTTTAGTTTTGAAATAAAATGAATGCGTCTTGCATGCAGGCATCTTCATCTCGGCTTGAGACGATTTCGCGATAGTTTGAGCCATCTTCGAAGTCGGTACCCGGGTTGATTTGAATACGCATGTCATCGGGATCATTTTCCAGATCGAAATACTTTTTCCCGTCTACAAAAGTCATTTCAGCTTTGCTGTAGATACTGAATGGGTGCCCACTCCAGACTACAACATCACCGTCTTTGCCTTCTTCAATACTGCCCACACGGTCATCAATACCAAGTTGAATAGCCGGGTGAAGTGTTATCATTTTAAGCGCATCATTAACAGTAGTGTTACCATATCGAACTACTTTAGATGCTTCATGATTAAGCGTACGCAGTAGTTGATTATTATCACTGTTGATTGAATTGATAACACCGTTAGCATTCAAGATAGAAGCATTGTAGGCCGTTGAGTAATACACCTCAAATTTATAGGCCCACCAATCAGAGAAAACAGAAGTGTGAGCTCCGTTTTTGGCTAACTCGGGAGCAACTTTAAAAGCTTCATTCGCATGCTGGAAAGTGTAATTTTCAACGCCATAGTCATTAAAAACACGCATCAGCATTAGTATTTCATCTGAGCGGTAAGAGTGACAATGGACAAGTATTTCACCCTCAATAATGTCGTTCAATACTTCAAACCGAAGATTTTCCGCAACCGGCACCGGTGGGGTTCCGCGCCCTCTTCTATCATATTGTTCTTTTGCGCTGAGGTAAGCTTCTCGTTTACGTTTGTAATCAAGTGCCTCATCAAAGTGACCACGAATTACTTGCTCAACACCCATTCGCGTTCTTGGCTGAACACCATTGCCCTGACCATGTACCCGAGTCGGATTTTCGCCTAGCGCAAATTTAATGGTGCGGGGAGCATCTTCAAACTTCATGCCTTCTTGTGATACACCGTAACGAAGCTTAAGTGTCTCACCCTGTCCGCCAATCACATTAGCAGAACCATGCATTAGGTGGATGGTTGTAGCTCCACCTGCAAGCGCATGATAAATGCCCACATCATTGGGATCTACCGATTCTTCCATGGTAACTTCAGCAGTAACCACATTTCTTCCTTCATTAATATCTACGCCGTTTAGGTGAGAATGAGCATCAATGATTCCCGGCATCAGGTATTTTCCGGTAGCGTCTACAGTTTCAACACCTCGAGGTGCTCGAAGGTCTTTTCCAATTTCCTGGATAACACCGTCTCTGATTAACACATCAGTATCTTCAAGATCACCGTCTGTTATGCTTATAACCGTTGCATTTTGGATAAGTACTGAGCCTTTTTCCTGAGCTTCAGCAGTGAATCCAAAGGCGACGAAAACAAAAAGTATAATTAGTTTCTTCATCTTAGTTTCCCTCAAATTCATGAATAGTTCCGTTTGAAATACTGTGCAGCACTTTCGCTTTGTCTTCCGACATAGCTTTGTCGAACACAGTAAAGCTGGCATTTTTACCTTTTGTAAGAGTTCCCAAGGTATTGCCTAACCCAAGTATTGACGCTGTATTTGAAGTCATCAATTTTACAGCATCTGATTCTGTAAGTCCTCCTTCATCAAGCAGAATCTCCAGTTTTTTTGAGAGATCTTTAAGTTCAAGTCCTGCCGAAGCATAACCTACTGAAACACCGGCGTCCATTAACTTCTTAATGTTTGTGACTTCAGCTTTCCAGGCTTCTATTCGCTTATCACGATAAGATTGCTCTTCTTCAGAGATCTCTTCCATTTCTTCAGAAGACTCTTCTTCATCCTCTTTGTCAGATTCTTCTGCTTTATTCATTTTAGTGTACCAGTCTGGAGCTTCCGTGAAATCAATGCTAGCCAAAACCGGAATATTGCGTCTCTTTAGCTCTGCTGATTTTGCATAGGCTTCCTTACCGGAAACAACTACAGCACTAAAGCCAAATTCATCCTGAAGTTTCAGCAAACGCTCGATGTGCTCTTTGGTATCAACTTCGAAATAAAGCGGAGTTGTTTTGTTTACTAAAGGGAAGAGAGCTTCCAAAACCTGGTCGCGCTTTGGAGCGGGCATTTCAGGATTCTGAGCATAATATTTCATGTGTTGCTGAAGAGCAGTGGCATCAAACATAACTTGTCTGAATTGAGCCATCACTCCCATCATAGTGGAAGGATATGCACCATTCCCCCATCCTCCTGGCGCTGGTTCAAAGGAACCGGCCAAAGCTAGATTTTCTTTTAAAAGACCTATGCTTTCAGTTGCCGGAGCAAGATAAAAGACCTCTACCTGACCCGGAAGCATATATCCATTTGGGTAAAGAGCAGCAGATGTAAATCCTGCTTTCATTCCAGCTTCAAAGGTTTTGTCTTCAGTTAATAAAACCGAAGGTTTGCGTTCAGGTTGAATTCCCGCACGATCGTAAGGGGGATCTCCGGGGTTATCGAGTTCCGGAAGATTCCTAGGTGGTTCAGGACTCCCCCAAGTAGAAAAGCCGTCAATGAATCCGGGATAAACATGGAGACTGTCTCCGCCATCTATCTCAAATGCATCAAAAGGGATCGTTACATTTTTTCCGACAGCCTCAATCACTCCATCTCGCCAAACAATAGTAGCGGATTCGGTAACTGAACCATCAGCATTATGAATAGTTATATTTTTAAGCGCGTGTGCGGGTGTAGTCTGGGCTTGAATTGCTTGCAGACTAAATCCCGAAAACAGCAACGCTAACAAAAGAATGTGTTTTCTCATAGCACCTGTACTGATTATGGGTTAAGGTGCCGAAATAACTGAATTAATTAGGTATTATAAAAGCGGTGCTGATCTAAACTTTGTAAATAAAGATTGCAGTATATTTAGAGCCCGGCTTAAGGTTCCGGTGAGCAAAAATCTAATTCATTTCCTGGTTGAAGGCTGCGGAAGAACTCAAGGTATTCCAATAGCTGGATTTTCCATTGAATCCAGATTCTAAGAGTGTATTTAATTCACTTTTGGTGATGGATACTTTTGAGTAGCCTGTGAAGTAACCGGCTTTAGATCTTGCCTCTCCCTCTTCTTCCATTGCTGCCTCTTGAACTGAGTTGTGTGCGTTTCTGAGAGCAAGGATGAAATCAGTTCTGGTAGCAATTGAGTTACCATCTTCTTCAAGTGATGTTCTCACTTCTTCCAATTTCTCAGCAATGGCACTTTCAAGATTAGCTCGAGCCTGAAGTTCTGCATTAGCAATTGCGATGGTTGAGTCAGATGATATTGCGGTTGCAAATCCATTGAATGAAACGGAATCAGAGCTAAATCCGGATGGTGAATACCAATTCGGGTAAATAGAACTAACGTTGTCAGTGTCGCCCGAAGTAGATTTTTGTGAAGTTGAACAGGCAGTAAAAATTCCTGCGATTAACATTATGAAGAGCAGATTGTTAACTTGGTTGGACATTCAATTCCTTTTTAATTCGATAAACCCTGTTGCATCATCTTTATTAACAATCTCGAGGGTTACCGATCCTTTATCGTTTAGATTTCGGCCGATAAGTTCTTCTAAAGTTGAGAGATCTTCAACATTTTCTTCCCCTATTTTCATTATTTGCTGATCTTCTCTTAACCCACGGTTCCAAGCTTCTGAATATTTATAGACCTGGTCAACAATTAAATCAAACTTCTCCGGGTCCTCCGCTTTCGCCAGGGCCATAACACGGAAGCCTAAATCAAATTCTTGATACATCAACCCGCCATTATCTCCTTCAGGTATTTCCATTGTTTCAATCGGTTCTTCATTCGCCGAAATTTCAGGAATAGGTTCTGTCTCAAGCAATTTCAGAGTGACGTTCTTCTGTAATTCTTTTCCATTTCTTAGAATGTTTAACTCAACAACTTCACCAGGACGCATAACCGCCACTTGCTGCTGAAGCTGATTGGCCTCATACACTTCTTTTCCATTTACGCTGAGCACCACATCACCGGGTTTAATTCCGGCTTCAGCCGCAGCTCCATAGGTAGAAGCACTCAAGATCTCTACTCCGCGAACAGTTTTCATGCCTTTTTCCAGAGCCCTGTCATAGTCAACCCCTGCAATTGAAACTCCCAGCAATGCACGTTGGACCTGACCATATTGAATCAGATCCTGGGCCACTTTAATGGCAAGATTACTGGGAACTGCAAATCCATATCCTTGATAAGAACCAGTTTGTGATGCTATAGCCGTATTAATTCCAATCAACTGGCCGCTGGTGTTTACTAAAGCGCCGCCACTATTTCCTTTATTAATGGCAGCGTCGGTTTGAATAAAGCTTTCAATTCTCATCTGGTCATCAATAATCTGAACATCCCTGCTTAAGGCGCTTACTATACCTGCGGTTACCGTTGAGCGAAGTCTGAATGGGTTTCCAATAGCTAGTACCCATTCACCAACATCCAGAGATTCTGAATCGCCAATTGTTACTTTAGGAAGATCATCCCCATTTATTTTTATAACGGCAAGATCAGTACTTGAATCAATACCCACAACCTTGGCAGGATATTCCCTCTTATCATTTAGAACAACTCTTAATCCCTTTTCAACAGCACCTTCAATTACATGGTAATTAGTAAGTATATAACCGTCGTCAGTAATTAACACTCCGGAACCAACAGTCCGGGCACGCCTAGGCATTAAACGATCCCATATACTTTCTCCCTCTTCATCCTCATCAAATTCTTGGTCATTACTATTAGGAATGGCATCATCGATAGGTACAATAGCTTCGATATAAACTACGGTGGGCGTTACTTCTTTAGCTATTTTTTTGAACAAAAACCGAGCATCGGCTCCCTCCAATTCTTCATCAGTTATAAACGGTGCTTCACTTCGTGTGATTTCCGTGGTTCTGACGTCAGCCAATGGAGCAAGTTCTTCATTGATTGTGTATAACGCGATGAGCGTGCCAGCCGTTATGCCAATCATGATTAGCAATATTGCAGTAAGTACTAAATCTTTTCTCTTCATAAAAATTACCTATAGCATCTGTTCAAAAATAGCGTCTGACCTTCTTTCCTGATATCCATCAATGTGATACTTAAAATAGACATCCAAATGGTGAACAAGTTGCTTGAGCTCAGCATTCTCTAATCCTACTTTAAATATGTTTTTACTTTTCGTGGACATTCCTAAAATTAGAAAACGAGTTTGTGCCTCTGTTAGTTTATAAGACAATTCTTCTTCCGACTGTTCCGAAATATTTCCACTGGAAACGTTTAAATAAGCAATCTTAGGAATCTCGGTTAATCCACTGATTAATCCAATACCTGAAATTTCAGCCAACCGCAGCTGCACGTACGCAAAAACTGAAGGGTAGGTTTCTTTGGCATCACCTAACCACTCAATGAAATTTATTGTGAATTCAAAAACAGAGTTATTGACTTCATGCTCGTGTACCAACTGGGAAACAATCTCAAGCGTTGCATATAAAACTGCAGCTCTTTCAAAGTCTTTTCTGAAATTATTGGTACTGTAATAGATAGAAGCTTCTGTTAACGTCTGCACCCCTCTGGTCTGTTTATAATAATAAACCACATCCAAGACAGCTCCAATTTCCAGAATACCCGCCAGCTTATTCTTGGGCTTTTTAGCCCCCTTGGCTATAAGAGCAATCTTGCCATGTTCAGCAGACAAAACCGTTAAGATTTTGCTGGATTCTTGGTAGTCTATAACCCTTAAAATAATAGCTTGGGTGTGTGTAATCATCTTATTGGAACATATATCCGTAGTTGCACAAAAGAAACTCTTATTAAGCTTTGTCTTGGTTTATTTAAAGTCTATTCTGAATTTAAAATACAGATCCAGTCTCTCTTCGAGCAACTGAAATAGTTCATAGAGTTGATCTAGTTCGTCCTTCTCTGATTTGACCAATCGCATATACCCGTTATCCGTCATGATATCCAGAGTAAACCAATCTTTCTCTCCCATACCTTTACTAAAAAGTGCATCTCCGGACTCATGATCTGAGAACAAAAACTCTTCGACATCCCCAAAACCAATTGTTCTCATTCTAAAACGAAAATAACTGAAAAAGCGGTAATACTTTGAAATAGTGTAATCATCAGTATTGAATTCAAATTCATACCTCGAAAATATTTTAAGCAAAACAGCCATTGCGAAAATCAAAAAGAATAGAGCAAATACAAATCCCAATAAAAAACTCGCGAAAAACAGCAAGAAATCAATAAGCGTGAAGCTCGCTTCCACTCCCAGAAATACTAAATTACGTTGTTTGTGCAGGTCGTAGTACAATCTGAGAGTTTTTAGCGATTTGAATTCTTACTGTGATACGTGTCAGGGAAGCCATAAGATTCCCTTAAATCATAAGAAAGCAGATATTCTAAGTCTGCATTACTCCTGTCTTAAACTCTTCAATGTTGGGATTCAGGTTTGCACATTCGATGGCATTCGAAATCCGTTCGCGCGTTTCCATTGGGTTTATGATCCCATCAACCCATAAACGGGAAGCTGCATATCGAACGTCGGTTTGCTTATCGTAGCGGTCGCTTATTTTCTTCATGATTTTCTTTTGATCTTCTTCACTGACTTCCTCTCCCTTTTTCTTCATAGATGCTACCTGAATTTGCATCAAGGTTTTCGAAGCTGAGGCACCGCTCATCACGGCAATATTTGCAGTTGGCCAGGCGTACATAAATCGAGGATCATAAGCTCGGCCACACATGGCATAGTTACCTGCTCCATAGCTGTTACCAACCACAATAGTGATTTTAGGCACGGTGCTGTTGCTCATCGCATTAACCATTTTGGCTCCATCTTTAATAATACCTCCATGCTCACTTCGTTTACCGATCATAAATCCTGTTACATCCTGGAAAAAGATTAACGGAATCTTCTTCTGATTGCAATTCATGATAAACCGAGCAGCCTTATCGGCACTGTCAGAGTAAATAACTCCCCCAATCTGCATCTCCCCTTTCTTGGTACGACTTACAGACCGCTGATTAGCTACAATTCCAACCGACCATCCGTCAATACGAGCAAAACCGGTGATTATCGTTTGGCCAAATCCTTTTTTGAATTCGGTAAAGCTATTCTCATCAATGATACATTTGAGAAGTTCATTCATATCATAAGGACTTGTCCGGGCTTCGGGTAGAATCTCAAAAACGTCACTTGCAGGGCGTTCAGGCTCTTTACTTTCTGATCGGTTGAATCCTGCCGTTTCAAATGGTCCAAACTTATCAACCAAATCTCTAATGGTTGAAAGGCATTCTTCATCATCTTCTACCTTATAATCAGTGACCCCTGAAATCTCGGTATGTGTCGATGCTCCACCCAATGTTTCATTATCAACTTCCTCACCAATAGCCGCCTTCACTAAATAGCTGCCGGCTAAAAAGACACTTCCTGTTCCATCAACAATCAGAGCTTCGTCGCTCATAATGGGTAGATAAGCACCGCCGGCGACACAACTTCCCATAATAGCCGCAATCTGTGGGATTCCTTTTGCAGAAATAATGGCATTATTTCTGAACATTCGGCCAAAGTGATCTTTATCAGGAAATATCTCATCCTGCATCGGAAGAAAAACTCCCGCAGAGTCTACCAGATAGATCAAAGGAATGTGGTTTTCGATAGCAATTTCCTGAGCGCGTAAATTTTTCTTCGCCGTAATTGGAAACCAGGCTCCGGCTTTTACTGTCGCATCATTGGCAACAATCATGCACTTGCGACCACTTACTTCTCCAATCCCAGTGACAACGCCTCCTGAAGGGCAACCTCCTTGCTCCTCATACATTTCATATCCGGCCCAAAGCCCCAGTTCATAAAATCGTGAGTCTTTATCCGTGAGAGTCTCAATTCGCTCGCGAGCAGTTAATTTTCCTTTGCCGTGTTCTTTGTCAATTCTTTTTTTACCACCCCCAAGCTTTATTTCACCTTCCTGTTCTCCAAATTCTTCTATGATTTTATGTAACCAATGTTTGGTAGCGCTTCCGGATTCACTGCTCATGTTCTATTATCTTTATTGTTTGTATAATGTTGATTCGAATGCTGCGTTGAAAATAGGGATTATATTTAATGAGTAAACCCCGATATTTACCTAATTCATTCAAAAAAGCGACTTTCATGAGCAAGCGGTTAATAGCACTTTTTCTTTTTATTGGAATTTCCACCTCACTTTTTGCGCAACGTGTATCTTATCGCCAGCTGGTAATGAGGTCACAAAGCCCTACAATATTTGTAGATGATATTATTCTTCCCGGTGAAGATGGAAAGACAACCCTTGCCTTCATCTTCAGATTTAATAATGACTTTATTCCATTTAAGAAATTACCCTTAAATAATAATATGGACGCTCCCGAAGGATCTGAGTTTTATTCAACTATTCGGCTAAGCAATGAGATTTTTGAAGGCAAACTAAAACGAAGAAGAGAACCTTCCGCAAACTCGGTGTCCAGAGATGTATGGACGGACACTCTGTTCACATCCAATTTTGATCAAACCCAATCTGCTAAACAATACGCTTCCGGATCTCTAATCTCTCAATTAGCACCGGGCAACTATAACTACATCTTACAGCTTGCAATGATGCAGGAAGTAAATGAGAGAAACACAACCAGACAAGGGATTAACATTCCTGACCTTTCAACAAAAGAAACCGGCGAAATCATCCTCATCAGGTCCAGGAATAAAAACCAGCTGGAATTATTGAATATGGAAGATAATGTTCCTTTTGGTGATGACTTTGTTGCTCTTGTTCGTCTGCCAAATTATTCAGAATCAGACAGCTACCAAGTTAAAGTTAATCGTGCAAGAACTACCAGAAAAGACACCACTTCCGGAAACAACATCTTCTCATCTGATTTAAAAACAGAGAATATTTACACCAATTCTACCATAAAATTAATAAATAAAGACCGGCCAACTCTTCAGCTGGTTGAAGGAAATAATGACTATACCTACGCAGTCGTCAATGTTCCTGGAAATACTTTAGAGAATGACTCCTACTTCTTATCTGTAAACAAAAAAGGAGATGACAATCCAGTAGCCAGAAAATTCTTCCGCTCCTACTGGCCGGATATGCCTGCCAGCCTCTATAACCTTGACGTAGCCATTAGCAACCTGCATTATATAATCCCCGAAAAAGAAGTAGAGAAAATAAATGAAGGTGGCGACAGAAAGAGGGAAGAAAAATTCAGAGCATTTTGGGAGAGCAAAGATCCTACTCCAAAGACTGTTTACAATGAATTAATGGCTGAATATTACCGCCGTATCGACTACGCTTTTAAAGAATTTGGAAGCCAAGAAAACCCAATGGGACATGAAAGTGATCAGGGTGAAGTCTACATCAAATACGGTCCTCCATCAGATAAAGAACGCCGATTTCCTGAAAGTGGAAAAACGCTGGAAGTATGGAAATACCCGAGTCGTACCTTTGTATTTGAAGCAAGTACAGGTTTCGGCGATTTCGTTTTAGTTGCTACTCGTTAATTCTGTTTATTGCCTTCAATAAGCTGTAATTTACAGGTGAAATGAGTATACATAAAATACCACGTATAGCGATTTCCGTTGGAGACTTCAATGGAATTGGTCCTGAAATTATCCTGAAAAGTCTCACTCAAAAAGACTTAGGCAAATCTACACCCATTGTTGTTTGCCCTAAGCAAATCCTTCAGGAAGCCTCAGAGTCCTTATCTCTCCCCATCAACTTTCATTTAGCTTCTGACGTCTCTGAAATAAAAGATGGCACCATAAATATTCTGCAGATTGAAACTCACCAGCTTGAAAATACGCCGGGTGTACTTACAGCTCAAAGTGGTTTGGTAGCTATGAAGTCCATTGAAAGATGTATTGAACTTTGTGTTTCAAACTCATCTGATGCTATGATAACGGCTCCCATCTCAAAAGAAGCCATAAATCTGGCAGGATATAAAATTCCCGGGCATACCGAATTCCTAGCTGATCAAACACATACAGAATCAGTCTTAATGATGTTAGTAAGCAGAAATCTGCGAGTTGCTTTGGTAACTGCCCATACCCCTATCCGTAAGGTTGCTCAAACAATTACCAGGGAGCTAATCCAAACGAAACTGGAGATTTTGGCTGATAGTTTGATAATGGATTTTGGTATCAGCAAGCCCAAAATTGCTGTGCTCGGGTTAAATCCTCATGCCGGAGATGGAGGTGTGATTGGCACTGAAGAAATCGATACCATATCACCCCTTCTCAAAGAAATTAAAGCTAAGCGAGGCGATATTACAGTTCGCGGACCCTATCCTGCAGATGGGTTTTTCGGACAGCAGCTTCATAAAGAGCATGATGCTATTTTGGCCATGTATCATGATCAGGGCCTGGCTCCTTTTAAACTTCTTTCTTTTGGCAAAGGGGTGAACTTTACTGCCGGACTCCCTATCATCCGCACTTCGCCGGATCATGGTACTGCTTTTGATATTGCAGGTAAAGGTGTTGCCAATCCATCCTCATTTAATGAAGCCTATACGTTGGCTTTAGAACTTGCAAACAAACGAATTCGTGAAAACTAAACAGACAGAAATTTATTCCGTCTTGGCTCATTTATACGACACTCTCATGCAAGACGTGGATTATGAGATGTGGGCTGATTTTATCGATGAAGTCATTCAAACACACCACCCCGATCCTCTCGATGTTTTAGAGTTAGCCTGCGGAACCGGAGCCATTTCCCTGCACTTAGCTTCTTTTGATGAATACAACATCACCGCCACCGACCAATCTGCAGCTATGGTTGAGAAAGCACGGCAAAAGGCCGCTGAGCAAGAAGCAGATATCCAATTTCATACACTCGACTTCACCCGGATCGAAAGCACTCAAAACTACGATATCATATTTTCTGTTTTTGACAGTGTAAATTATCTCCATACCAAAGATGATATTCTCAAAATGCTGGCCGGTTGCTGGGATATTTTAAATCCCGGAGGACTCCTAATTTTCGATTTCTCAACCCCGCAGAATTCTCTTGAGGCTGTAGATTATCTCAATAATGAAGAAGGCAGTTTCCAGAATTATCGCTATTTCAGAGAAAGCCGCTACGAACCTGGCGAGAATTTTCACTTTAATGAATTCGAAATTGACAAGATGGCTAAAGACGGTAAAACCGTATTGGAGAGCTATCATGAGATTCACAAGCAACGCATTTATCCTTTAAAGGAAATGCTGTCAATTTTGGAACAAACATCCTATCATCAGGTAGCCAAATATGAGGGCTTCGATTTAGTAGATGCAGACGATAACAGCACACGAGTAACGATGGTACTTAGATGTCAGAAACAGCAGTAATTGAACTTAAAAATGTAACCCTGAGATTTGACCATAACAGGGTTTTGGACGATGTAAACTTCAAGCTTCACAACGGTGAGTTTGCGTATTTAATTGGTCCAACCGGCGTCGGTAAAAGCACCTTTCTAAAATTATTATATAGAGATGTTTTACCTGATACCGGTGTTGTCCGTGTAACTGAGTATCCTGTTAATAAAATATCAGAGCGTGAAGTACCCATGCTTCGCCGGCGTCTTGGTATTGTTTTTCAAGATTTCCAACTTTTGCCCGACCGCAATGTTCACGATAATGTAGCTTTTGCCCTTCAGGTTACCGGAGAGAAGCCAAAGTTTATTAAACAAAGAGTGCTTGAAGTTTTAACAATGGTTGGACTGAGTCACCGCAGAAAACATATGCCTCGAGACCTTTCCGGCGGTGAGCAACAGCGGGTCGTTATTGCACGAGCATTGGCAAATGAACCACGCATATTATTGGCGGATGAACCAACGGGAAACCTCGATCCCAAAGCTACCAAAGAAATTATGGAGCTGCTGAGAAGTATTAATAACCGTGGTATGGCCGTTCTGATGGTCACTCATGATTATGCAGTTGTTAAAAAGTACCGAGCCCGTACGGTCCGAATGGTTGATGGCAAGACTCAAAACTTAATCTGGAAAGGGGAAAAGCTGGTTCCGGATAAATCTTAATTCGGAATGCTTCAACAACAAAAGTTCACAGAAAAAATTCGATCACATGCTCTTCAGTTAGGGTTTGATGCCTGTGGTTTTGCCCAAGCCCAACATCTGCCTAATGAAGCCCGTCGCCTTGATGAATGGCTCACCCAAAATAAAAATGGTTCTATGAGCTGGATGGAAAATCACTTTGAAAAAAGAGTGGATCCTACCCTGCTTGTTCCCGGTTCAAAAACGGTGGTGTCTGTTTTAGCAAGCTATTATCATCCTTCTCATGACAAGCAAATCGGAGTGAAGAATGAACCATTGATTGCCAAGTATGCCCACGGCAGGGATTATCATAAAGTCCTCAAGAAGAAGCTCAAGAAACTATTCAATTTTACAGAAGAACTTTTGGGTGGACTTGATGGACGAATATTCGTCGATTCCGCTCCGGTCTTAGATAAAGTATGGGCACAGCGAGCCGGACTTGGGTGGATCGGTAAGAACTCAAACCTGCTGAATAAAGACATCGGTTCTTTCTTTTTTATCGGGGAGATGATTATCGATGCCGAATTAAGCTATGACAGCCCTGTAACGGATCACTGTGGGTCTTGCATCAATTGCCTTGATGCATGCCCTACGAATGCTATTTATGAGCCTTATCGAGTAGATGCCACCAAGTGTATCTCCTACCTCACAATCGAGCTGAAGGAAGAAATTGATCAGCGATATCAAACCAATATCGAAAACTGGATCTATGGGTGTGATATTTGCCAAGATGTTTGCCCATGGAACAGTAAATCTATTATTGCACAGTTTGAAGACTTACATCCCAGAGACTATGTAATTGATAGGGATCTAGAATTCTGGAAAAACCTGAGCCCTCAAGAATATGATGAGACTTTTGAAGGCAGCGCCATTCGCAGAGCAAAATATAGCAAGTTTAAGTCAAATGTAGAGATCGTCTCTAACAACTTTTCAGACTAACTCAATCTTCTTTTCTGCTTTTAAGCTTCTTCCATGCATAAGCTCCTCCAGCTGCTGCCAAAACTCCAAGACCACCATCGATCGGTGCTTGACTAGGTGCGGCCGGTAAACCTGGTTGGGCAATAACAAATTCCGGAATAAATAAAATTACTATTACCAGAAGTACTGTAATAATTAAGTATCTCATCTTGGTGCTTTTTATTTAATTAAGGTCATTTTTTTGGATAATACTACTTCACCAACTTTAAGCTGATAAATATAGATTCCGGTTGATAAATCATTGGCCTGGAAGTTTACTTTATAGCTTCCTGAAGATTTCACTTCATTAACTAAAGTAGCGACTTCTCTTCCAAGCATATCATACACCTGAAGTTTAACTTCCGTAAGATTTGGAACATCATAGCTAATTACCGTAGCTGGATTAAATGGATTTGGGTAGTTTTGACCCAGTGATATATCTGCGGGTAATGAATTTACAGGATTAGTACTGACATTCATTTGAGATGTAAGATGTAGACTGTATCTGTTTTGATTTTCTGAATTTTGCTCTGGTATAAACACTTCAAACTTCAAATTTTCTACGATATCATATCTTTGCCCTGTTTCATTATCCATTATATATAAACTCAAACCCTCTGGAATATTCTGTAGCTTTTTTACTCCTAGCATAGTCTTACCTTCTGTATTAACAGCTTCTAAAAAAAGCTGAATTTCAGTGTCCATTTCTATTATCGACGGAAGGGCATTTATGGTTAATAAATCTTCTTCTGAATTTAAAGCCGCAAATGTTAAAGACGTATCTGAAAGAGAGGCGATGTGATGGCCATCATAACGATCAGTTCCATATGTTGCGTTATCCTGAAAGCTTAAGAAAAGCGACTGTGATAATTTCTCGTTACTTAACTCAAGAATCAGTTCTTTTGGATTATTTTTCAACAGACTGGAAGTTCCTTCAATAATACTTTCATCAAAAGAAAGTGCCCCGGTCCCTCCTTCTGCTCTTACAAAAAAGCTTTGGAAACTTGATATTTCACCACTCCCTAAACTACCGGTAGTGCCATTCCAGCTTAACCAAGCACCTGAATTATTTGAAGCAGAATCACTCCAGACATATATTGTCTCTGACATATTTGTTTTAGTCCAGCCTGAAGCTGCATCCCAATTAATGGCTTTACCAAATGGGTTTCCAAGAAGCTGATAATCACCGGAAGTTAAACTTGCAACTGCGTCAATAGACCCAGAATTAGGTGAAAGACCATCTACCTCGAAAAAAGAAGCTGGTGATTGCAGCAGTTTTGGAAATGGATCATCAATTCCATCAAAATTATCATCTGCGAAGGTATAGAATAGCACTCCATCTCCTGCTTCCTGAGCTGTAGACAGTGAAGAGATTGCTTGCCACTGCTGAGTTGCTGTGTCCCAAATCCACATATTTGATTCTACAGCATCCGGCTTATCGGCTCCAACAAAGCCTTGTGTAGCAAAAGAATTAAAAATTTCAGGTAATACATTGCCAGCTGCTGGCGAAGATAACATCCTAAAACCCTCATTCCCTGTAATTTCTTGAGTATTGGTGTTAGCCATTACATACACTCGCCCTTTATCAAAAGCATCAAAAGGTGCCCCTGTTGCAATATCGCTGTAGCCATCTCCATTATAATCTCCGGAGGTGACTGCTATACCGCTCTGGTCTCCCGACGCAACACCATTCAATACAAACCCTTCATTTGTTGACATTTCCGAAATATCAATTTCTAATGAAAAGCCTGTGTCTGTACCGTACATGACATAGGTTTTTCCGGCATTAGAGTTACTTCCAGGATTTGCAGTAAAAGCTCCAAGAATAAGATCATCAAAACCGTCGCCGTTCACGTCTCCTGTAGCAACCGATGTGCCTAATCGCTCCCCATCTATACCCCCATTAATTATAAATCCATTAGTTCCGTTTAAAGCAGCAGGATTCAGTGTCCCTGAAGAAGGATTCAAAATAACATATGCCTTCCCACGATTTGCACCAGCATCAAAATTTGCTGTTAGGATTAAATCATTCTGTCCATTTCCATCAATATCTCCGGTTGTGATAGATTTCTCTCTCCCTACATTACCGGTACTGTCACCTTCGAATATAAAATCAGCTTCTAGTTCAATTTTCAGGCTATCTTCCGAATACTTACTTCCACCAGAGAGGTCTCCAACTACATACACCTTCCCACCAGTACCTGCACCTAGTGCACTAATTATCATTTCCTCTCCGGATGTAGCTAAAATATCAGCTATGTGCACTTCTTCTCCCAGAAAATCATTTTCTTCAGTTCCGTAAAATGAAGAAAAGCTTTGTACTGATGGGAATGAAATGTTAATTGAACTGGGATTTGTCTCTGATGTATCATAACCATAAATCAGGCATGCTTTACCTGTATTGCTAGTCACTTCACTATCTGCACTTGGAGCTCCTAAAAGAAGGTCGTCATACCCATCATTATTGACATCACCGATAGCGACTGAATTCCCTAAGTTAGCTAAATTCTCAGTCCCATAGATTGTTAGATACGTTGAACTACTGGCACCATTTATAGTATATGAGGAGGAACCGTCCAGTTGATCTGAGTGCAGAACATAGACCTCACCAGATTGAGTATTTCCATTTCCATCAGCTAGTGGTGCGCCCATAACTACATCGTCCTCTCCGTCCCCGTTAAAGTCACCCGCGGCTGTTGAAAACCCCATATCATCATTTTCCACATCACCATAAACTGCAAAACCATCAGTCCCGTCCAGATTTCCAACATCAAAAGGCTCGATCAATGAGTTACTAGTTCCATAAATTACATATGTGTTCCCAGCAGTTGGACCTAAGCTAAACGCATCTTTTGCCCCAATTATTAAATCTGATATTCCATCTCCATTAACGTCACCGGTCGACAGGCTGTTTGCTATTTTATCTTGAAAACTATCACCGTCAATATAAAATCCGTGATTAAATCCGTCCAGATTGGAGAGATTGAGACTGTCCTGAGCCTTAGCATCCATGATATATAACATACATACCAAAAAGACAATTACCATACCTAACAAATACTTCTTGATCATATCCATAGTTCTTGACTGTTCATCTGTTACTCAACTATGCGTACTAATAGCTTTGATCATATCATTTTCACCATTTGTGAAACTAACATCCTAATAAGACTTGCTTTATAATTACTTTAATTGCATAATTATGAAGTGTATTTGATTTGAAAATCTACTCTATACATTAAGTTATTCATCAGAGAATATGAGTTCGTCAAAAGAAGTAACACAGCTACTCGTTAACATTAGTAATGGCAATCAAAGTGCGTATCAGGACTTATTTCCGCTCGTCTATGGTGAGTTAAAGAGGATTGCCAACATTCAGCTTAACAAAGAATATGGCGAGCACACGTTGAGCCGTACGGAATTAGTTCACGAAACATACATGAAGCTCGTTGATCAGACGAAGATCAATTATAACGACCGCAAGCATTTTTATGCTATCGCTGCTAGAAGTATCCGTCAGATTTTAGTTGACTATGCACGAATGAAAAAAGCAGATAAAAGAGGTGGCGGTAATAAGGATTTAACCTTTGAGGAAGGAGAGCTCGACGTAGTAGATGATAGCTCTCAAATCATAGCGATGGACTCTCTTCTAAATGAGCTCATGGAGTTAGATGAACGCCTTGGTAAAATTGTTGAACTTCGGTTTTTTGCAGGGCTTAATATTGATGATACCGCTGACTTATTAGGTATCTCCACAAGCACGGCCAACAGGGACTGGAAAAAAGCCAAGGGATGGCTTTATCAACAGTTCAAGGGTAAATGATATAGAAAAGCCCAATTTCTCGCATATTTATTTAGGGTATAAAACTATGGATAAAAAACTTTGGCAACAGGTAGAGCGAATTGTAGACGAGGCTATGCAGATAGATAACCTCGACAGGAAAACTCAGCTTATCAATGAAAAATGTGGTGATAATGCTGAAGTAAAAGAAGAGGTTTTGAAGCTATTAAATTCTATGGAGGCATCTGGTTCTTTTTGGGAAAAGATGATGGACTCCAGCCAAAATTTAATTACAGAGATAGCTAAAAACCGTCTTGAAGGTTTTCAACAAACAGACTCAATTCCTCATCAGATTGGCTCATATGTAATTAAAAAATTGATTGGCCAAGGAGGCATGGGTAATGTCTATTTAGCTGAACATGAATCAAAGCAATTCAATACTAAGGTTGCTCTTAAGATTATCAGAAGGGAAGTAAATCAACAGGAACGCATTCAGCGTTTCATTCAGGAAAGAAAGATTTTATCCGGATTAAATCATCCAAACATAGCCCGGCTGTTTGATGGAGGTATTTCGGAAGATGGGCGCCCCTACTTTGTAATGGAATACCTTGAAGGGAAACCAATTACTGATTATTGCGAAAATAATGAACTACCTGTAGAAACAAGACTAAAGTTATTTAAGCAGGCTTGTGAAGCAGTTCAGTTCGCACATTCAAACTTTATAGTCCATAGAGACCTAAAGCCTGATAACGTGATTGTAACCAGTGAAGGAATTGTTAAGGTTCTTGATTTTGGTATTGCAAAACTTTTGGAAAATGAGCAGCTCACGGAAAGGGATACCATTGAAACTAGAAATGAGCATCGTTTTCTTAGTTTAAATTATGCAGCTCCCGAGCAGATAACCCTGGAAGCGGTAACAGCTGCAACAGATGTTTATACACTTGGGCTTCTTCTTTATCAACTTCTTACCAATAAAAGACCGTTTCAGTTGCACAGTAAAACATTATCTGAAGCTGAAGCAATAATAAGAAATTCCCCCCCTTCTAAACCAAGTTCTGAAATCACCGAGACGGCAAATTTTCTTAAAGGCGATCTTGATTCTATTGTCTTAAAGGCTTTAAGAAAAGAATCTGAACATCGATATAATTCCGTAGCTCTATTAATTGAAGATGTGGATAGGCATCTTACAAACAGACCCGTTTCTGCTCGTAAAGGAAGCTTTAGATACAAGACACACAAATTTTTTAAAAGAAATGTACAACTAATATTTGCTGTATTTCTTTTTACATCAGCCCTTGCTGTGTTTGGAACATATCACTATCAACAAATTAAGGAGGAGCGAGAAATTGCTGAACTTGAAGCCAAAAAAGCTTCCGCCGTATCCAACTATTTAGTTGATTTATTTAGTGCCGCTAATCCTATTAATAATGTAGAAGACACACTAAATGTGTACGACCTTCTATCGATTGGAAAAAACAGAATACAAACACTAGAAGAACCAGTTACTCAGATAAATTTATTGGTTAGTTTAGGAAACGCTTATGGTAATATTGGAGATTTCAAAGAAGCCATTTCATTACTAAGTCAAGCAGACTCTTTAACTAAAATTCAATTAGGTACTGATAGCTATGAATCAGCTTATATAGCACAATCATTAGGTAATATATTTGCACAACAAAGAAACTTCACTGAGGCAGCAAAAAACTATCGCCAAGCTTTGAGCTTTTTTGAACCGAATAGTACTGAATACGGCTTAAGGTACTCTTTATCTCTCACAGGCTTGGGAAATGTATATACTGAAATGAACATTCTTGACTCAGCTATAATATTCTCTGAGTTAGCAATTAAGGTTGGCTTTGAGAATAACATTGAATACGGTGAACTTTTAAGCCAAGAGCTGAATCTTGCTAAAACATACAGGGCAGCAGGTAAATTTACGGAAGCTGAGAGAATATATCGTGAGGTTTTGGCTGACTCAGCAAGGCTTAAAAAAGATAATACTGTTTATTTATCAACAGTGGCGAATAACCTTGCTTACCTGTTATTAAATGATGGAAGACTTGAAGAAGCTGAAAACTATTATCGTCTTGCCATTAAAAATCATGTTCGCATATATGGTGAAGAACACCCTTCTTCAATAATGTTATTATCGAACCTTGCTGGAGCTTTACAAAGACAAGGAAAAATCGTTGATGCCGAAGAAGCACTTCAAAAAAAGTTAAACCTCAACAAGTCTATTTATGGAACAGATAGCTGGCAATCAGGAGGCTCTTATCAGTCTTTAGGCATACTATATTTTGATTCGAAAGATTATGAACAGGCAAAAACTCATTTTTTAAATGCAGTCGAAATATTTTCTAAAACCTTAGGTGATGTGCATCCATGGACAATTCGGGCAAACTTGTACGGAGCCTATAGTATACTTGTAACAAATCCAGAAAGAGACTTGTCGGAAGTTTTTAAATCCAATTATGAGTCACTGGAAATTGCCAGCAAAGATATGTCCTATAATTTTAAAGAAACGCTCAGTAGTATGGTTGACAAGCTCCAAAAAAGTGACAGAGATATGGAATATCACATCAATAAGCTCAATGAGATAATCTCATTAGCTTCGAGTTAGTTTTTCTTCGCTCCAACCAGAAACGTTAGGCAATAAAAAAGCCGACCTCTCAGCCGGCTTCTTAGATTTACAAGTTAAAACCACTTCTTAATATCCAACCGATGAACAAGTAACATCTTCGTAATTGCTATCCCAACACTTTCTGGTTGATGAGTCTGACTCTGTTTGTAAATAGCCGGTCATAGCTGAATCATCCCAAAACACAATAATGTCGTTTTGTGCTTCTACTTCAGACACAGATACCATAAACTCGTTATCATTCTTCGAATAATTAAATGTGGATATCAAACTTCCGCCATCATAAAATTCAGACTGGATTTCAAGATTATCATCTCCAGAAGTGCTCCAGGTAGAAACGAATACCGGCTCTTCTTCTCCTGAATCAGGATTTAAGCTATTGAACGTCCAGCTGCCTGAAGTCCCATCTTTGGCAATACTACCTTCAACTAATCGATAATCAGTATAAGAATTACCCTGTCCGTCATCGAAAGACCATAACATCTGCCAGTCTACAAAATCGCCACTTTCTTCTGCTATTAGCTTTATTGATACAGATTGCCCCTCAAAAGAGTAGCTATACTCCCAAATCCATTGTCCGTTTTTAAATTCTACCTCATCAGAGTTTGCCTGAGAAAAGAAGCCTAGATAACCTTGTGTTACGAAAGTAAGACTGCCAAGACTAACACCATAACCATAGGCTTCTGAGTAGTTAGTATTACTATTTTGAGGAGGATTATTCTGAAAGTAGGAAATATCCGCTTCTACATTTTGAAACTCCGGGAGTTCCGGTGGATCTTCATTTGTTGAAACCGGATCATCACCACATGAAATGGTGACTAACGACATGATTAATATTCCCGATAATAGTTTAATGATTTTTGAATGCTTCATCTCTCTGCATTTAATGTTTATGGTTTGTTTTCCATCTAATGCGTAAGAACTATCAAAATCGGTTCAAATAACTTTTAAAACTTATCTCTTTTATCAATTAAAGCTTTATAAAGCAGCTCTCTTGCCCGAAAAATATGCGCTTTTACAGTACCCAATGGAAGATCTAATACGTCTGCAATTTCTTGGTATGACTTCTCTTCCATATGCCGCATTTCAATCACGGCTTTATATTTCTCAGGAAGATTTTCAATTGCATGCTGAACAATAGCCTTTCGTTCCTTCTTGATGACAGGACTGTCGGTAGAAAAACTTTCATCCGGCAGCTGAATTTCCATATCCCCGTCTTTGGTTTTATATGGCTCGTTGATGGAAAGCGTCTTCAGCTTCTTTTTGCGGAGATAGTCGATTGTATGATTAGTAGCGATTCTATACAACCATGTTGAGAATGCATATTCATTGCTATAGGAAGATAAATTATGAAAAGCTTTCATAAAGACTTCCTGCACTAAGTCTTCGACCAGTTCTACTTCCTTAATCATTTTTCGAATGTGGAAGTACAGCGGTTTCTGATACTTATCGACTAATTTCTTGTACGATTTTTCCTTTCCGGCTAATGCCTCTGTCACAAATTTGTCGTCTTCGAGACTACTTGCGGACGCATTTTCGCGCGGTGAATTATTTTTGATTTCAGACTTTTCTTCAGACATATCGAATATTATTCAGCCCCTAAAATACAAACCCTGAGACAAATGAAAATATCTTTTTTGACCCTTTTTTGTCCTCTATAACGCATATACTTGTGAAGACCATTTTTTCTGAGTAAAACAATCACTAAAAAACCGATCCTATGAAGAAACTTACCCTATTTATCACAGCTATATTTATTTCAGTATCCTTCGTTAATTTCAGTTATGCACAAGAAACAGAGACTACTAATGGAGGTATTCATGTAGGTGCTGGACTTATGTTTGGTACTGAAGTTGAACAACCCGGTTTACGAATAGATGGAACCTATCAAATCAATGAAGATATTAGAGTCACCGCAGATTTAGGTCTTTACTTGCCTGATAAACAAACTTTTAACTTTTTTGGGAGTTCAACTACGATTACGTCGAACTTTTTAGAATTTAATGTAAATGGAAACTATTTCTATTATAAAGATACGGAAAAAGGCTTAATGGCTTATGCTCTAGCTGGATTAAATATAGCCCGCGTAAGTGTTGATGGCGGCGGAAATAACGCTTCTGATAGTGAAGTAGGAATAAATATTGGCACCGGCGGGGAGTATGCTCTCGACTTTGCAAAGCTATTCGCGGAGATAAAGTACGATATCGGTGGATTCGAACAACTGAATATTGGGGTTGGGCTTCGCTTTGCTATCGGTGAATAAAGTGGATTACTGACTTAGGAACTAAGCACCATTTCTTAAGAGATGGTGCTTTTTTTATAGGGTAATGATGGCCCCATGGCGGATTCCACCCGTTGAAACTACAATTTCTTTAAGCTGAAATTGATAAAGAAATCCTTCCAAGATAAGCATACCGGCAAGGAATATATCTTCCCTCCCCTGCAAGTAAACCGGATTTTGAGCCAACATTTCCTGGTGAGTGCATTCTTCAAATTCAACAATGAAGTTATTTAAATGGTCCGGTAGCAACGTAAATCCATTTAACTCTTCCGGTTGATACGTTGTAAGATCTAAAACCATTGCTGCTAATGTTGTAACCGTTCCCGCAACCCCAACTGCTTTACAGTCATCACCGATTTCAAATGATCGGCTCTCAAAGAATTCTTTAACTTGTTCGCGACAACTCGAAATTTCTAATCCCGATGGTGGATTGCCGGAAAGAAATCGTTCTGTAAAACGAACAGAACCCATATCAAAAGAATGTCCGTCTATAACTTTACCATCTTTGACCTGGGCTACTTCAGTACTCCCTCCACCAATATCCAAAATCAGCGTTTCTTGATTTTTAATATCCGGCAAAACAGATAAGGCTCCGGCAGCTGTGCATTCAGCTTCTTCTTTACCCGAAAGTAGCCGAACTTTAAAACCTGTGGCTTCCTTTATCTCGGCAATAAAGTCATCTCTATTATTTGCGTCCCGTACAGCACTAGTAGCCGTAACTATAATTTCTTCAACCTTCGGGAAATCGGCTTCTAATATTTTTTTATAAGCTGAAAGTGCATCAATAACACGATCTGTTGCAGCTTGATTGATATTTTTGTCAGCATCAACACCTTTACCAAGCCGTGGAACCCGATGTTCTTCATGAACATTCTTGATGACCCCGTCCTCATATTCTGCAACGAGGAGTAAAACCGTATTTGTACCTATGTCAATAGCTGCTTTCATAATTCAAATAGTATAGCAATCCACTCTTTGTGTTGATGAGTGCCTTTATGATTTAACTTCTGAAGAGATTTCTGTTTGAGTATAACAGGCTCATCTTCCACAAGGAGGCCTGATAGTAAAAGCTTACCGCCATCATTCAAGAAAGTCAGAAGAACCGGGACTAAATCAATCAATGCATTTCGATTGATGTTGGCTAAAATCACATCGTACTTCTCTCCTTCCGGAATAACTTCTGTTGAACCAAGTTTCACATCAAAGTTCTCAACTTCATTCAGTAAGATGTTCTCATGAGCATTAGTTTCGCTCCACTCGTCTATATCAAAACCAAAAGCTGATTTAGCTCCTAATTTCAAAGCTGCTATGGCAAGAATCCCGGTTCCTGTTCCGGCATCCAGCACCTTGTCTCCTTCCTCAATAACTTCCGGAAGCCATTCAAGCATAACCCTTGTTGTGGCATGATAACCGGTTCCAAAGGCCATCTTAGGATCAATTATGAGTTCGATTTTGTCTCCCGTGTCCGGCACAGAAGCTGACCAGGTTGGGTGAACGTAAAACTCTCCAATTATTTGTGGCTGAATTGTTTTCTCCCAAGCCTCATTCCAGTTCTGATCGGGAATTATCTTTTCACTTAAAACGGAAGATTCCCCGCCAAACTTCATCAACATTTTCTCAATGCCTTCCCTCTTTGTATCATCAAATCGCTGGGTAGGGATCGTGGCTACCAACAGATCATCTTCCTGCTCAAAACCTTCAAAATCAAGATCAAATAGCTCGGCAATAAGCAGTTCATGAAAATCATCCTCAAGTGATATTCGAAGCTCAACATATTCCATTATAGTCGATTGTAAATGAGTTCAGCCATTACATCGCCGATGGCTTGCATAGTTTCCCGGCTAATTATATCCATATTGTCTCCGTGAGTATGCCAATGCGGTGCAAATTCGGTGCCACCACGTTCCGTACGACCATGGTTTATGATATTTATAATGGGGATTTGGGCTTGTTCATTCACAATAACATGGTCGTCAGAAACGGCAGCTCCTTGTTCATTTAAAAAGTAATCGTCATAGCCTTTCTCCTCCGCAATATTCCAAACTTCATCCACTAAGTTTGGAGCATATCGAACAGAGTATTGCTCTTTAGGAAATTGAGCCCCTTCTGCACCAACCATATCAAGCAAAATCCCAAAACGAGGACTATAACCGGGTACCGGAGGGTTATTGGACCAGTACTTAGAACCTAAAAAGTATTTCTCTAAGCTGCCCGATTCTCCGTAATCCTCCCCATCAAACAAAACAATATCGACACCGATTGGCGGAGGATTGTCACGGAACATTCTGGCCAATTCCAATAAAACAGCTACTCCGCTTCCTCCATCATCAGCACCAAGAATAGCTTCGTCTTTTCGGGTTGAATCCATATCAGCCCGAGGACGACTATCCCAATGCGCACTGAGCATGATCCGGTCCGGAGAAGTTAGATTAAATGCAGCAATTACATTTCCAAGCTCCAGCTTTTCATCGTAACCTTCTGCCTTAAATTCCTGAACAAAAACAGCATTAGATCCTGCATACCCCTGCAACTTCTCCTTAAAAAAGTTCATCGCTTCTTTATGAGCTTCAGAATTAGGAACACGGGGGCCAAAATCTACTTGTTGCTGTACAAATTGATAAGCTGAGTCAGAATTAAAGCTCGGAACTTCCCTTCCCTTTTCTGAGAAATTAAGTCCCGAATTGTCTGAATTTGAACATCCAAAAAAAAAGATAAGCAGAGCGGCTAAAAACCATTTATTCATTTCGGTGTACCATAGTGGCTGAGGATTGAGCAACAGGATAAATAATTGTATCCATAATATTTACGTGCGCGGGTCGATTTGCAACAAACACAATAATTTCAGCAATATCCTGAGCTACAAGAGGATCAATACCTTTATAAACACTTGCAGCTTTTTTCTTATCCCCGTCAAAACGGACTTCACTGAATTCAGTTTCTACCAAACCCGGGGAGACCATACTTACACGAACATTCGTGCCATGGAGGTCTTTCTTGGTTGATTCGGTAATCGCTTTAACCGCATGCTTAGTTGCTGAGTAAACGACTCCACCTGCATACGATTCATGCCCCGCTGTTGAACCAATATTGATGATATGCCCGGTATTACGCTCTTTCATTTGCGGGATGATCAAACGAGACAAGTACAATAATCCCTTCACATTGGTATCAATCATGGTGTTCCAGTCGTCAAGGTCGGCATCAAATACCGGATCAGTGCCTTTTGCGAGTCCCGCATTATTCACCAGAATATCTACGGCCCCGGATAATGACTCAACAAAATCTTCACAGGCTTTAGGGTCTTGTACATCAAAGGATGCAATTTGAACATTTACAGAATAGCCGACTTCAAATTCTTTCTTGATCTCTTGAAGAAGATTTGCTCTTCGTCCGGTCAAAATCAGGTTTACACCCTGCTCAGCAAGCAAATCAGCTGTTTTGTAACCGATTCCTGCTGTTGCTCCCGTTACAATTGCCGTTTTGCCTTTAAGCCTGTTCATAAACAAATAAAATTTATTCGGATTGAAGTTCTACCAATCGAGCTGCGTTCAGAATTTTAGCTTCTTGAAAGCTGTCTCCCATAAATTGAATTCCATATGGAAGTCCGTTACTATGCGTTCCCGCCGGCACACTGATGCCACAAATTCCGGCAAGATTCGCCGTGATTGTATAAACATCGTTGAGATACATCTGTACCGGATCATCTACTTTGGCACCAATATCAAAAGCAGTTGTGGGTGCAGTTGGGGTTACTACCACGTCCACTTCTTTAAAAGCTTCCTTATAGTCATTCTGGATGAGACGGCGTACTTTCTGTGCTTTCCCATAGTACGCATCATAATAACCGGCACTCAATACATATGTCCCTAACATGATGCGGCGTTTTACTTCAGTTCCAAAACCTTCGGTACGTGACTTTTTATATAAACGTATTAATGGTGAATCCAGCTTGGCTAATTTTTGCTGAAGTTTGATTTTCTCGTCACCTTCAGCAGCTTCAAAAGCTTTTTTAAGTGCTTTCTCTTCTTTTTTTAGACCGTCAAGCATTTCATCTTTGTCAGCACGGTGGCCGTACCGGATACCATCAAAACGAGCCAAATTACTGGAAGCTTCTGCCGTTGCTAGAATATAGTAAGTAGCAATTCCGTATTTGGTATGAGGCAAGTGAATCGGAACCAATTCAGCTCCATCAGCTTCCAGATTTTCTAAAACTTTCTCAATGCCTTCTTTGATTTCAGCATCCAGTCCTTCACCGAAGAACTCTTCAGGAACGCCAATCTTAATTTTTTTATCAGGATTTTGAACTGCAGCTATATAATCGTCCTTTTCACGATGAGAAGAAGTGTTATCTCGTTCATCAAATCCTGCAATAACGTCAAGTACCCGAGCAGCATCTTCCGCTGAGTGAGCAAGTGGTCCAATACAGTCAAATGAAGATGCATAAGCAACCAAACCATAGCGTGAGACTCGTCCATAGGTTGGTTTCAATCCGACAACACCACAGTAAGATGCAGGCTGGCGGATAGAACCTCCTGTATCAGAACCGAGTGTAGTCATAGCCATTCCCGAAGCAACCGCAGCAGCACTTCCACCTGAAGAACCACCGGGTACTTTCTTGGTATTTCGTGGATTTTTTACCGGACCGAAATTGCTGTACTCATTGGTTGAGCCCATGGCAAATTCGTCCATATTAAGTCGGCCAATTAGGATAGCATCTTCGGAGTGAAGACGTTCAATAACTGTGGCGTCATACACACTTTCAAAGTTCTCAAGTATCTTTGACGCACAAGTTACCTTCTTCCCTCGCTCAGAAATCAAATCTTTTATACCCATAACAACACCGGCCAGCTTCCCGGCGGTGCCACTATCGATCTTTTTTTGGATCTCATCAGCAAGGGATAAAGACGCTTCAAAATCGGTAGCTACAAAAGCATTTATCTCCGAATTTTGGGCCTCAATTTCCTTGATATACTGTTCTACAATTTCGCGAAGTTTTAGTTCTCCTGATAAGACTTTTTCTCGAGTCTCTGAAATAGTCATGTAGTCCAATTTATTGTTTTACTTACTTTTAGATGAGGTTTCTTCGTGATTGGCAGCATCGTTAATATCACGAGAACTGTCTTCAATCTCCTTCTTAATATCTTTGGAAGCCTGCCGGAATTCTTTAATACCTTGTCCTAATCCACGAGCCAGTTCGGGGATTCTTTTAGCTCCGAATAATACCAGTATTACGATGGCAATTATGAGAATTTCAGGGGCGCCTAAACTATTAAACATAAAATAATCCTCTTAGGATTTAGTTGATGTATTTGTGCGAAGATAACAATATTTTCGGCACGAATTTGGAACAAAAATTTTATTTATTCACTTGTGTTTGTTCAACACATTTGTTTATTACACTCATTCATTTTAAAATAATTACTTAACTATGATTTGGACCGTTGAATTAGCCGCAGCTTTAGATGATGCCCCATTCCCGGCCACCCGGGAGGAACTTATTGAGTGGGCTGAACGCAATGGCCTGCCTACACAGGTTATTGTGAATCTTGAAGAACTTGAAGAAATAGAACAAGGCGAAGAACCTACCTACGAAGGAATAGAAGATATTTGGCCTGACTATATCCGGAAAGAGGATTTCTTCCATAATGAGGAAGATGAAGGTTTTGACTACGACGACGTATAATCTATAAACCATCAGCAGAGGCCCGGTTGTTCCGAAATAAGGAACAACCGCTATTTCTGTATCATCTTGTTTGAAAATATCTACAGCCTGCTTAAAGTCACCTTTTTACTATGTGCTTTTACATGGGTGGGAATTATCTACCCTACCGACACCTATGCCCAACAAGCATCTGACAATTCAAACACGGAAGAGGTTGTTCGCCGCATTCGCTTTTCCGGCAATGCCAATGTTAAGGACCGAACACTCACGACCTTAGTCAGGACACGAACGAATAGGGAATTATTAGGGATCCCCCGCTTCACCCCTTGGTATTATGTGTGGAATATCTCCAACGGCCGTTTTGGAGAAGAACCTACTTACCTAAATAAACAAACCGTTGCTAACGATATGGAGCGTATTGCTCTTTATTATGAATCGTTGGGTTTTCTGGATGCACAAGTGGACACTACCATTGCAGAGTACCGCACCGATAAGATTGAAGTGTCGTTCATTATTGATGAAGGTAATGCATATACCATAAATACTGTTTCCTATAAAGGAATGCCTGATTTCAGAGATCCTCAACGGAAAATTAATTTTCTTGAGGAAAGTATTCTTACCAAGAGAAGAATTAATGACACTACTTTTACAGTAAATCGTCAGTACTCTTCTCAAGAGTTAAGTAACGAACAACAGCGTATTATTACTTTTTTAAAGAATAATGGATATGCTTCTGTTCAGAGAGATTCTGTAATAGCTTTGGTAAAAACGGATTCATCCGCTGCTAATACCTTAGACATCCGATACCGGGTAACTCCGGGCAGAATTTATAGGTTTGGGAATGTCAGGGTTCAGCTTAGCGACGATGAACCACCGGTAAATTCCACCCAGCGGGATACCCTTTCCGGAAAACCCTTTGCTACAGATTCTTCCAATTCTATTTATCTGGCTAAAGAACCGGGAACACAATCTAACTTCAATCTGCTATCGAGCCAATTGCTTTTCAAACCCGGATCTGTTTACAATCACTCCTTGTATTTAGAGACTATAAATGAGTTTCAGAATCTTGGGATGCTGTATATCCAGCGATTTGGGCAAAATGAAAATCAGGCAATTGCCGATTATTCCAGAGAAGAAATCCCTGTTTATTTTGACCTCCAAACGCTGACTAAGCATAGTATATCTACTGAGTTATTTGGGATGAAGCGGTATGGTTATGGCACCGGTTTTGGTGTTGACTACAACAATAACAACGTTTTTGGGAATGCTGAAAATCTCGTAATTGGAGCCAATGCAAGTTTTGAGTTTGTGAGTCCGGCCGTTCTTGAAGAAATTGATACGACCGCAACTCAGTCCTCTGTATTCAGAAGCTATGAATTGCGAACTGAGTATTCGGTGCCACGGCTTAACTTCCCCTTCCGCTCTCTTGACAACCGCCCCGGATTTACCAGTGGTGTAACGAGGTATTTATTGTCATACAGCAGATCTGATCAACTGCTTTTCGATATTAACTCTGACGTCGGATTTAATATGCGGTATGAAGTTAATCACACCCAGAAATTTTCAAGTTTCCTCGATTTGATTGAGCTGGATCTCGTTGACACTAACCCTTCTGACTCCTACATCCGAAATCTTAGAAATGAATTTGGAACGGATACCCTTCAGGATGGTACCATTGTAGATGCATTTGAGCTTCAGCGAATTCTGGAGGACTTCAATCCACAGGTTTCTTCTATTGTTCGTTATACATTCCGTAGCCAGAATACAGACCTAATCAAGCGTAATAGAGGTTATTTCAGTGAATATTCGTTCTCCATTGGTGGAAATATTCCCTATGCCATTGATAATTATTTATCGACTCCGGATACTCTTGAAGGAAATCTACCTTCACTATTTGGGCTCAGCGAAAATGACCTAAGCTATAGTCGATTTATTAAACTTTCGGCTGACTATCGCAGATATTATCCTATTTCAAATTCCGGAGTTCTTGCTTGGAGATTGTTTGGCGGATTTGCTCAACCTTATGGAGGTTCGACTTCAATTCCCCTTAACCGAAGATTCTTTGCCGGAGGAAGTAATGACATACGTGGTTGGGCCCCTTTTCAGTTAGGTCCGGGTGATATTTCCACAGGCAATGTCAATATACCCGGTGGTGAAATTAAACTCGCAGCATTTACCGAACTCCGCCAAACTTTTATTCGAGATTTTCTTGGCGCAAACTGGATGGCCGCCTTATATGTAGATGCAGGTAATGTTTGGTATGGCCCTAAAAATGATTTCCGTGACGAAAACAACCAGGACAGGCTTGAAAGAGGGCGTTTTCGTTTTGATAATTTTTACAACCAAGTTGCAGTAGGCGGCGGACCCGGTCTCCGATTAGATTGGGAATATGTAGTAGTTCGGTTTGATTTTACCTTCCGCCTGCACGACCTTCAAGCTGGTTGGTTAAATAATAAGCAACTATATTTCAGCTTTGGTATCGGTCACTCCTTTTAACCTTAATTGCGTGTCATGTTTGATAAAGTAAAACGACTTAAAGATCAGTCGAACATCGTCTTCAAATCGAAGTTCCTGGCAAATTTAAACCCAGCCGAACGGTACGAGTTTTTACAGCTTTGCCACCGCAGAAGTTATAAAGAGGGTGAATTTGTGTTCTATAAAAATGATCCCGGAACCGGCATGTATTTCATTGAGAATGGAACCATAGAGCTTACCATTGGTACTCCTGATGAAAACACTGCAGATGATATCATTTCCCAACTTACTCTGGAATCACCTGATAGCTTTGGGGCTTTATCCATTGGGTATAATCTTCGCAGAAAGTCATCAGCTAAATGTGTTACGGATTGTGACTTGATGGGATTTTTCAAGCCTGATTTTGAGGTTTTAAGAGACCGTCATCCACAAATTGCGGTTAAGTTTCTCCAGACACTTACCAATATTGCTCTTCGCCAGCTTGAGACTACCTCAAAAAAACTAGCCGAAGTTTCGAGTGAACAACTCGCTCTTAACATTCAATTTCAAACGTATTACGAAGCTAACAGAGAAGAAAAAGTATAAATATGTCGCTTAAAAAAGGTCAAGAAGTAGAATTAGATATAATTGAAGCGGCATTTAAAGGGAAAGGTTTAGCAAAAGTTGATGGGCTCGCTGTATTTGTACCGGGAACCACCCCCGGCGACAAAGTGAAAGCAAGGATCGTCAAAAAGAAAAAGAATTATAGGGAAGCTAAACTACTTGAGTTGCTCGAACCAAGCCCCCATCGGATTGAACCTAAGTGCCAACATGCCAAAGTATGCGGTGGCTGTAGCTGGCAGCATATCCCCTATTCCAAACAGCTTGAATTTAAAAGTCAGCAAGTTCGTGATCATATTGAAAGGATTGGCGGACTTGATGCCAACATCGTTAAGGAAGGTGTCGGTGCTGATGAAGAATTTTATTATCGCAATAAGATGGAATACAGCATCGGTTCTCGCAGATGGCTTACCGAAGAAGAAGTTCGAAGGGATGAATATGTAGATGACTCTGCTTTTGCTGCCGGTCTCCATGCGCCGGGTCGATTTGATAAAATTCTGAATATCAAAGAGTGCCATCTTCAAGTAAAGGAATCGTATGAAATTCTCGACTTTGTACGCAATTACTGCATTAAAGAAGGCATTGAGCCTTATGATACCTTTGACAATTCAGGCTTCATGCGCCACGTCATGATTCGCAATTCTCATCATACCGATGATTTCATGGTGAATCTGATCACCTTTCAAGACGATCAGAAAGTCATGAAGAATATGACTGATGCGTTGCTTGAGGAATTCCCATTCATCACAACCGTGGTGAATAACGTAAATGACACCAAAAGTCCTACTGCTGTTGGCAGGTTTGAGACAGTGCTTTATGGCCCGGGATTTATTGTAGATGAAATTGGTGATTTCACCTTCAAAATTCATCCAAATGCTTTCTTCCAAACAAATACCGCACAGGCCGAAAATCTTTATGAAATTGCTCGTAACTACGCTGAATTGAAAGAAGGCGATATCGTGTACGACTTATACTGTGGAGTCGGCACGCTGAGCTTATTCATGAGCAAGCCGGCTAAAAGCGTTCTTGGCATTGAACTTGTTGATGTAGCTGTAGAGAATGCCAAATTCAACGCAAAAGAAAACAACGTTGACAATGTCTCTTTCATTAAAGGTGATATGAAGGATGTGTTTACGCAAGAAGTAGTGGACAAATACGGTGCACCGAATGTTCTTATTACCGATCCACCCCGCGCCGGTATGCACCCTGATGTAGTTGAAAAGCTTTGTGAGTTGAAAGTACCGAGAATTGTATATGTAAGTTGCAACAGTTCGACCATGGCTCGTGATCTTAAAGAGCTTAATAAGGTCTATGAAATTGAAGAAGTGCAACCGGTAGATATGTTTCCTCAGACTTACCACATTGAGGCTGTTGCAAAGCTTAAGCTCCGAGAAAAGGCTATGTGAACAGATAAGCAGTCAGCCACGCTATAGGTATACCTTCCACCCAAAATGAAGCGTAATACGTGCCCTGATTTTTGCTGCTTAACCAGACAAGAAGTAGCGCTACGCCAACTACAGCTAGATTAATTGGTAGGTAGTTTTCATAAACGTATTGCTGTAACACAATTATTACGGCTAAAACGACGGCTAAAAAAGTACTCAGCCACTTGGTATTCTTCACTCCAAAAACTTGTGGAATGGTACCAAGCTCCGGTTCATCATACTTTAGATCTCGGATTTCAAATGGAAGCATTAGAATCACCACAAATAAAAATACTTCAGCCATCTGATAAAGAGTCCGTTCTCCAAACCCCATGTGATGATATTGAAGCGGAACTACCACAGCCATTCCCACCCACACGATCGCGATTATAAATATTTTGAGACCCTTTATGCTTCTGAGATTTCTTTTCCAGAAAAAAGGAATGGCATATAATCCCGTTAATGCTCCAAAGAAACCTGAGGTGTACCAAACCTCTGCCGGCAAAAACCGGCCGAAGTACAAAAAGCCGGCAAAGCAGCAAACCGAAAAAAGGCGAATGAGCAGAATATTATTCGTTTTCTGAAGATGATGTCGATTGGAGATGCCGGCATACTTCACAAAATTATAACCGCAGATAGTTCCCAGCCAGATAAAGAGCAATAACGTCGGCTCGGGCACAAAGCCAAGCTGCATAACGGAAAGCAGTGCTAATGACATCACAGCAAGCCCAACATGGATACTGCTTTGTATATAGAAGTCTAAAATTGATCGTAAAAATTTCATTAGGGCTAACATAGACAGGCTTTCCCTCTTAAGAAACTCTTTTTTTGAAATATGATTTCTTAAAAGCAGCTAATCTTGAAACAAATTTATTGCTCTCTCCTCTTTACCCTACAACCTTTTACTTGAAGAATTATGATGATTCTCTATATTCGCAATACTTCCAAAAATTAAACCACCTTTACGCATGCACTTGCTTTCTCAACGTTCCTCATCTTTAGTTTTTGCTTTAGTATCTCTTCTCATAATCTCTTCTGGGTGCAAAATGTATTCCGAAAAAGTATCGGAAGAAGATTATAAAAGAGCTGAACAATTTCTGTCCGGAAATACCAATCCTCTGGTTTATGGCACCATTTCGGGAGAGCAGTGGCTAGATGACCACCGATTAGTTTATCGCCATTCTTTGGAACAAGGAACCGAATTTATGATTGCTCATCCTGCCGAAGGAACTGCGGAGCGAGCTTTTGACCATGAACGCTTAGCTGATGTTCTTTCCGGAATGATGGATGAGGAAGTATCCCCTTTTGAACTCCCTTTCCGAAGCTTTGAGTTCAGTGAAGAAGGAACATCCATTACCTTTGCAACCGGTGGTGATGATTATCGCTGTGGGTTAGCAAACTACAACTGTGAAGTAACAGGTGAAACGGAACGCTCAAATTGGAATGAATCAGTTTCTCCTGATGCCAAAAAAGCTATATTCATTGAGGATTATAACCTCTACATGCGAAATCTTGAAACCGGGCAAGTAACTCAATTAACTACCGATGGACAGGAAAACTTTGGCTATGCAACCAATAATGCCGGCTGGGTGAAGAGAGATGGACCGGTTTTGCTTTGGTCCCCCGATTCGAAACGAATATCTACTTTCCAGCAAGATGCTCGCGGTGTGGGGGAAATGTACCTCGCCTCTACAAAAGTGGGTCATCCTAACTTACAGGCTTGGAAATATCCTCTTCCAGGAGATAGTCTGATTTTCAGAATACACCGGGTGGTGATTAATCTTGAGCCTTCACCTCGTGTAGTCAGACTTAGAAAAGATCCCGACCCGCAGCGTTCAACAATCACCGATCATATAGCAGGTTGGGGCGGTACTTTTTTGGATAATGAATGGAGTGATGATAGCAACACCCTGGCTTTTGCTTCGGTCTCGCGGGATCATCAGGATGTGCATCTTCAAACAGCCGACCCAAATACCGGAAGTGTTCGTTCTGTACTGAAGGAAGAAACAGATACCTTTTTTGAATCCGGTAACGACTTGATCAACTGGCATGTATTGAATGAAAGCAATGAAGTCATCTGGTTTTCTGAGCGGGATAACTGGGGGCATTTATATCTCTATGACCTTCAAACCGGAAAACTCAAAAATCAAATAACCTCCGGAAACTGGGCCGTTCATCAGGTTCGGCATATAGATGAAGAGAACCGGGTTATATACTTTACCGGAGCAAACCGGGAAGAAGGTGATCCCTATTTTGAATATTTCTATAGCACCAATTTTGACGGTTCAAAACTGCAGTTACTCACTCCTGAGGAAGCTAATCATGAGATAGAAATGGACGAATCAGGGAGTTATTTTGTAGATACCTATTCTACACCGACCACGCCTCCCATTTCCGTGATCAGAGACCAAAATGGTGAAGAGCTTGTTCAGCTTGCTACAGCAGACATTTCCAAAATGCAGGCAAACGGATGGGTGCCTCCCATTCCCTTTTCAGTGAAAGCCCGTGATGGCGAGACTGATTTGTATGGATTGATGTATAAGCCTTCAAACTTCAGCTCCTCCAGCTCTTATCCAGTGTTGAACTACCTTTATCCGGGACCGCAATCCGGCAGTGTAGGCAGTCGCTCTTTTCGGGCCTCCCGCTCTGATAAACAAGCGTTGGCAGAACTCGGCTTTATCGTTGTTGAAGTTGATGCCATGGGCACACCGGGACGATCAAAATCGTTTCAAGATTTTTACTACGGCAACATGGGCGATAACGGTCTTCCCGACCAAATCACCACCATTAAGCAGCTTGGCGAGCGCCATTCCTGGATGGATGTTGACCGGGTTGGAATTTTTGGACACTCCGGCGGTGGTTTTGCTTCTACCCGTGCACTTTTTGCCTATCCGGAATTTTATGATGTAGCCGTATCAGGTGCAGGAAATCACGATAACCGAAACTATGCTGATCCTTGGGGAGAGAAATGGCAGGGATTACTGAAAGCCACCAACATAGACGGCGCTACAGACGATCAATCCACCAACTATGACAACCAAGCCAACCAACTGATGGCAGATAGCTTACAAGGCAAGCTGCTCATCACTCATGGAACTATGGACACGAACGTCCCGCCTTACAACACGCTACTTGTAGTGAATGCCCTTATTGAAGCCAACAAAGATTTCGACATGATTATGTTTCCTAATCGGGGACATGGATATTACGGTGAAGATTACATGATGCGGAAGCGATGGGATTACTTCGTGGAACATTTGAAAGGTGTTGATCCGCCTAAAGAGTATGAGTTTGGGGTTGATTAGTTTTGAGTATTGAGTTATTAGTAGTGAGTTTGGGTTTATGAGTAGAATTGAACATAGTGGGGTTAAGGAAAGGTTTAGTTCTTATCCGGATCACATAAGACCGAAGATGGATCGTCTTCGGGATTTAATTTATGAGGTAGCAAAGCAATCAGAAGGTGTAGGTGAACTGGAGGAAACGCTGAAGTGGAGCGAGCCTGCTTATCTCACTCGAAAGCCCAAGAGCGGTACTACAATTCGTATGGATTGGAAAGAAAAAAGTCCGCACAAGATTGGGGTCTATGTGAGCTGCAACACATCGCTTATTGAGAGCTACCGAACGATGTTTCGTGATGAACTGGATTTTGAAGGCAACCGAGCCATACTTCTACCTGTTGATGCCCCACTCCCGGAGAAAGAACTCAGAATTTGTTTACAAATGGCGCTTCGGTATCATTTGGATAAGAAAAAATAAAAACTCTATTTACGATCAGTAATAATTTTGGTACTTATATAGCCGTACAATTTTATCTAACGGAAACCATCTCTTAAATACATTTTCACTATGAATCAGAATTCAAGGAGTAAGAAAAAATATACCAATCTTGGTATTGGGATAGGAATTTCAATTGGAACCGCTCTTGGTGTAGTTCTAGATAATTTAGGTCTTTGGCTGGGGCTTGGTATAGCGATTGGAATTGGGCTTGGAACTGCTTTAGATGCTTCTAAAAAAAAGGTCAGTGAAGACAGGTGATTAACCATGTTCGTGCATTAAATAGAAAAGATGAAACCTCACTCAATTACAATGCCTGAAGAATCTGATTTGAAGTGATTAAAAAAGTCTGGAATGACTTCTAGTGGATAGCTTGAATTGGTATTAATAAGAATACAGATTCCTACACCATCTTCGGGAGCAAAAGCGATCTCGCTGCGGTATCCGTTTACATATCCTCCATGATATACCACCTTTTGCCCATTATTATCGAGTATTCTCCACCCCATTCCATAATAAGATTTATTCACTCCGTCCCAATACCTGCTAAATCTTCGATTATTGATGGTAGCTACCGGTTTATAAATTTCTTCTCGTGTATCTTTAGAAATAACTTCAGGGTAATGCCCGGTTAGCAGAAGCAACCATTTCCCCATGTCAGAGGCTGAAGCATTGATGCCACCCGAAGAAACCGCATTGTAATATTTTCTAGATATTGAAATGGGAACGCGCCCTTGAGAACGCGAATATAGATGAGGAGAAGCTTTATTCTTGGAATACCTGATGCTGTCATAATTTGCCGATGAATTATGCATCTCTAAAGGTTTAAAGAGCTTTTCATCCAACATCGTTTTGAAATCGGTGCCGGTTTGACTTTCCAGGACTTTTTCTATCATTGAAAATGCAGCATTCTGATAGGCAAGCTGTTCGCCTTCTTTTGCAATCAGTGGAACATTTTCTAATCGGGTGATAATGCGGTCTAAAGAAAGTCCGTCTTCTATCAAATTTGTGTATGCATGGCGAGGTAAGCCTGAGGTATGAGATAATAAATGCTTGACCTCAACCCGATCGGTTTGATCCGGACCATTCAGCTTAAACTCATCCAAATAACTGGATACGGGATTGCTCCAGTTTATGATTTTCTCTTCTACATATACTCCCGTCAAAACTGATGCAAAGCCTTTTGACAAACTCCCCAATCTAAATACGGTGTGCTCATCTACTACTTCCGATTTACCTAACTCTTTTACTCCAAATCCTTTTTGAAATACAACACGACCATCTTTTACAATGGCTATTGCCGCGCCTGGTATTCCTTTCCTATTTAAACCTTCCTCAAAATCCAGTTCAAATTCATCAAGATACTTAGCTAAGGTATCATCCATCACCCAGTTTTCCGGCTCAACATTATGGGGCGAGGATTTAATTTCTGTGAAGGCCAGATATGATCCTAAATTAACAAGCAGTAATAGAAATACAGTGAATATTCGGATCACAGATTATCGTTGTGTATAATTAAGATGCAGTTTTTATTTTTAGCACCATTCATCACCAAGGATACTGAAAAACTAACTCCAATATACCACTGCATTGAGCTATAATTTTGACCGTTTACTACACCATAACTCCTTAGACCCTTTTGGATTTTATTTGAGATCTTCAACCATAATTCTAAACTAGTTTACTCTTCAAAGAAGAGTATGAATAGTAAATTGTGAGACTAAGTATCTATCATGGAGAAGAATTTTTGGCATCAAAAGTGGGAGAACAACCAAATTGGCTTTCATAATCCCGAACCCAATCCCCTCTTGGTTCAGTATTTCGAAAAGCTTTCTTTGAAAAAAGATCAGCGTATTTTTCTGCCTCTATGTGGTAAAACCCTTGATATCGGTTGGTTGCTTTCCAAAGGTTACCGAGTTGTAGGATCTGAGCTGAGCGAACTGGCCGTTCAGCAATTATTCGAAGAACTGGATATTGAACCTGAAATCTCATCTCATAATAAACTCAAGTGTTACTCATCTAAAGACATTGATATTTTTGTTGGGGATATTTTTAATCTAACCGGAAAGATGCTTAGCCCTGTTGATGCTATTTATGATCGTGCTGCTTTAGTAGCCCTTCCCTATGAAATGCGCAAGCAGTACTCGAGTCATCTACTGAATATTACTGATAAAGCGCCCCAACTGATCCTTTGCTTCGAATATGATCAAGAGCTCGTTAATGGTCCGCCCTTTTCTATTTCGGAGGATGAGATTCAGGAACACTACAGCAAAAGCTATGAGGTGAATCATTTAACTACTAAAAGATTACCTTCTTTTTTGGGAGGAATCTCCGCAAAAGAACATGTTTGGCTACTAAACCGGAATTAGCGCTTCTTTTTATGATACGTCCTGTCCAAGACTCTGACCTCTCTTCCATCAAAAATATTTATAACTACTACATTCGGGAAACCACGGTCACCTTCGAAGAAAAGGAAATCAATGAAAAGGAACTTGATAATCGAATTCAGAAAATTAAGTCGGATGGCCTTCCCTGGTTGGTGGCTGAACAAGATAACAAGCTTCTGGGATATGCCTATGCAACCAAATGGAAAGAGCGGTCTGCATATCGCCATTCAGTAGAGATTTCAGTCTATGTTGATCAAGCCTCACAAAGCCAAGGCTGGGGCTCCAAATTATATCAAGCGCTATTTACAGAGCTTCAACAGCTTGATATGCATCTCGCAGTCGGTGGAATCACGCTCCCAAATAAAGCCAGTATTGCGTTGCATGAAAAATTTGGGATGAAGAAAGTCGCACACTTCAAGGAAGTGGGGTCCAAATTTGGAGAATGGCGGGAAGCCGACATTGGCAAATCAAATTATAACTAACCTTCTTGTTTATAATTCAATAATTGCGCTAATTCTGAATAAATAACCCAATTACGAAAATGGCTTATGATGAAGGCCTGGCTCATCGGATACGTGAGCAGATTTCAGAAAGAACGGATGTAGTTGAAAAGAAAATGTTTGGCGGACTTTGCTTTATGGTTGCCGGACATATGGCTTTTGGTATTATCAAAAGTCAGCTCATGGCTCGCGTTGGCCCAAACCAATATGAAGCCTGTTTATCGAAAACTCATGCTAAGGAAATGGATTTTACCGGAAAAGCCATGAAGGGGATGATTTACGTCTCCCCTGATGGATTAAGTGACGACGCTGATTTAAAAAACTGGCTTGATACTTGTCTTAGCTTCGTTGCCTCACTTCCTCCTAAACAATGAACAGACCGCTCATCTATGCAGGAACCTAGAATTGTAACAATATCAGACATCAAATTAGCTGGACAAAATATTCAAACCTGCATCTCTGAAAACAAGGCTCCTAAACTATGGAAATCTTTTCATCCATTGCCCAAAGGATTTGCAAAAGTAGAACAAGTTCTTTGTATCTTTAGCTTAATGAAACCTAGGCTTTCCATATTTACTTTCCTGCTACTGCTTATCATGAGTAGTAACTTCCAACTTTCCGCTGAAGCTGTACACAGAACCCATTCAGCTGAAATTGAAGCGGTATTGGGAAGCAATGAAATTCCTTTTGGTCCGGCAAGTCAGGGTGAACTTTTTTCTACTTCAAACACCGCCGAAAGCAGCATTCAACTAAGAGAATATCTTTTTGAATCTAGCACAGAAGAAGAGACCCGAGATTACAACTTCACCTATTTCCTCAATGATTCAGATTTAAAGACACCCGGCTTTATATATCTGGGCTTCTCTGATTTGATTCATTGCAGCCAAACGATCAGAACCCTTATCTTTCCCTTCCACTCCTACTTATAATCCATTTTGATTGGGCTTCCGGATTCTTCGGATAGCCTAAAAAAGATATACCACCCATTCTGTCAGAAATATTTACCTGACTAAATGGGATTCTATTTCACCCAAAAATTTATCAAAATGGAAATCGATCTATTTTCTGTGATCATCGTAATTATTGCTTTCTCATTTTTCCTTGTCCCTATTGTTATTGATAAGATGAAAAACAAGAATCAGGACGAATCACAACAAAGCAACTAAATGTAGTAGCCCCGATCCAAAATCGGGGCTATTTTTTTAAATTCATTTTAGAAATAACACCTTTATTAACGAACATATCCATAGATCTCTGGTTTACTCGCCTAATTCTTTAGGGAAACTTTTAAGAACAGAAAAGCTCACTTATCTAATAGTAGATAAGAAAATTGAAGATTCGGTCGGTAATAATCTCAACCGCTTATTCGATCGAGATATGGATAATGATGAAGTTGAAAGTCAGGCATATTACAGCCTGAGCTTCGCTATTAAGTAACTCGTAATCTATTCTAAAGTTCTACGGTATCAGCTTCCTTGCTCGACATCAATCGCTTTCTAAAGAACCATACAAGTCCAACTGCAAGCGCCCATTGTAGAAGTACTGTAGCTACAGAAAATGTACTCAACGGGTTATACCAGGTATCGGGAGCATATGAGGTTGCAGAGAGGTACATCCACCATCCTAAAAGAGTTACCACTTCGATGGGCACCACATATTTGATGATAATTTCCCACCAAGAGCCTAAAGTAGCAGAGCGTTCTTCGGTATTGATAAGTTCTTCCCGGAACTTCGTTGTTCCATACTTAATAACTGCATAAGAGATCAAAGCTCCTGAAACCATCAATCCTACTCCCCACACAAAATCCTGATTGGCAAAGAAAGTCAGATTTAACGCTGATGGAATTCCGAAGCCAAAACCGGCTCCACATATAATAAATGTAGCCTTCTTACGGTCGGTTCCCATATCTACAAAGACTTTAACAGCCATTTCAATCATAGATATCAAAGAACTGAAGGCTGCGAATGTTAGACCTAGGAAAAACAAAATAGCAAAGATGCCTCCTCCTCCCATTTTGGCAAACAACTGCGGCATCCAGATAAAGGTTAGTCCAGTTGAGGCAGGACCTGAAGTCTTCATCACATCCAATATCTCTCCACTTCCCATTTGTGGACTTAAGGTTCCAAATACTGTCGAGAAAATGATCATCGCTGATACCAGAGATACAATGTTATTTCCGATACCCGTCTGAAAGGCGCTTATGGTAACATCATCGGATTTACGCATGTAAGCTGCATAAGTAAGGATCAAACCCCAAGCTGCTCCTGTATCCCAGGCGTTCTGGGTGAGAGCTTCCAGCCAGATTTCAGGCTTTTTCAACGTTGCCCAATCCGGTGTAAACAGATATTCCAAACCTAGTCCACTGTTCTCCAGCGAAAGTGCTTTAATAAGTGATACTACAAGAACCAATAATAATGATGGAATCAGAACCTTATTCACTTTCTCAATGGAGGAGATTCCTTTAATAACAATAAAACCTCCAACCCCCATCACAAGAGCATGTCCAATAATTGGAAAGTTAGATCCCTGAAAGCCTTCCCATATCATATTAGCCTGCTGCAGATCTGCGGGTAAAGCTGAGGTAATGGAAGTCACCAGATAATAGACACACCAGCTGGCAACAACACTGTAGTAAAACATAATAGCGGTGGCAACAAACGCTACGAAACCACCAAGCCAGCCTTTTTTCTTTCCGATTAATTCAACAAAAGAACCCACAACTCCTTTCCGGCCGTTACGTCCCATTCCATATTCAGCGATAATAAGGGGTATTGACCAGAGAATAAGAAAACAAGCCCAGGCAAACAGAAAAGCTCCGGCTCCTTCCTCGCCTCCATTTTGAGCTGCGATTCTTGGAAATCTCCAAATATTACCCGTCCCAACTGCAATACCGAGTACACTTAAAATCATACCCAATTTAGAAGAAAAACGTTGTTTTGAATTTGCCGACATAAAAATGTTTTAAAGTTTAAAATACGATTCGAACTTTCCCGTTTTAGCTGCGAGAAGTTTAAATTCTTATTGTATCTTAGATTTTGATTAGTATTTGGCTGTGCTTATAATTGCGAGCCTATCATAAAGTGTTATCCACGAATATCCAAACTTTTTTGAGCAGTTAAACAAGATTTCATGTTTTCAGACCATAAAACGACCAACAAGTACCTCGCTCTTTTTACCTTTATTGTTTCAATTGTCGTCTATTCGCTAACGCTCGCACCTACAGCCAGTTTTTGGGATGCCGGTGAGTTTATAGCTGTAGCACATGGCCTTCAGGTTAACCACCCTCCGGGTGCACCTTTTTACTCTATAGCAGGGCGCATATTCTCAATGTTCATGCCTACCGAATACATTGCTCTTAGCATCAACTTCATAAGTGCTTTGAGTTCTGCCTTAACAGTGATGTTTTTATATCTGATTGTCGTACGACTTGTACGTGAATGGAAAGGCGATCCTGATGGAATGGACATCATGGATAAAATCGGAATGTATGGCGGTGCTTTGGTTGGCGCACTTAGCTTTATGGTTACTGACACCTTTTGGTTTAGTGCAGTTGAGGCCGAAGTGTACGCAATGTCGATGTTTTTCACATCTATTGTAGTTTGGATGGCGCTGAAATGGGCTGAAAATTATGACAAGCCCTATAATGAAAGATGGCTGGTTTTGATTGCCTACATGTTCGGTATAGCTATTGGAGTCCACTTGCTTAATTTACTGGCTCTCTTCTTTGTGGCACTCATTGTGTACTTCAAGCTTAAAGAGTTTGAATGGAAATCATTTTTGTTAATGGGAGTCGGTTCCGTAATCGCTTTCTTCACGGTATATCCATTTACCATTCAAAGCATACCTACCATAGCCAACACCGTGGATGATGCTACTTATGGGTTAATCGGGCCACTGACCTTCATCTTCCTATTTATGGCCGCCGTTGCTTATGCCATTTACTATACTCATAAGAATAAAATGCGCATCGCCAATATCATTGCTATCAGTTATGCCATGATCTTGATTGGTTTCTCTTCTTATTCAGTGATTATGATCCGCTCTATTGCAGATCCTCCCATTGATGAAAATGATCCTGAGACGGTAGAAGCTTTTATTAGTTACCTGAAGCGTGAGCAGTATGGTGCTACTCCAATTTTAAAGGGAAATAACTTCAACGAGCAAACCGGACAAATTGATCGTAATAACGAAGAGCTTTTCCCTCGCCGTTATTCTCCTGCACCAAATCACTTAGAATATTACGCACAATATGATTCTGACTGGGATTACTTTTGGGATTATCAGGTAAATCATATGTACATCCGGTATTTCAACTGGAATTTCATTGGAAGGGAAGCCGATATCCAAGATGCAGGATGGAGGTCTGGTATTCAGGAACCCCAATACCCCGATAACGCAGCCAGCAATGCCTATTTCTTCATACCATTTTTACTTGGTCTTTTTGGGATGATTTTCCATTTCACTTCTGACTGGAAACGGGCTTCAGCAATACTTGCCCTCTTTTTAGTCACTGGACTGGCCATTATTATATTCCTTAATCAACCACCCTATCAACCCAGGGAGCGTGATTATGCCTACGTGGGCTCCTTCTTTGCCTTCGCAATTTGGCTTGGGCTTGGAGTCACAGGAATCATAGAAATGATTAAAGAATATGCCAATAATAAATTTATAGGCTATGCAACCGTGGCTTTATGTCTGCTAGCTTCGCCGGTATGGATGGGTTATCAAAACTGGGATGATCATGATCGCAGTGAACGATATGTAGCTCCGGATTATGCCCGAAACCTTCTGGAATCGGTAGCACCCAATGCCATTTTATTTACGAACGGTGATAATGACACCTTCCCACTCTGGTACGCCCAGGAAGTGGAAGGAATTCGAACTGATGTGAGAATCGTTTGTTTGAGTCTTTTAAATACGGATTGGTATATCAAGCAACTTCGCGACCAATGGTCTCACGAGTCTGCCCCTCTTCCTATCTCATTAACAGATGAAGAAGTGGACCGCGTTACCGCAGGTATCAGCCAATGGCAACCGCAGGACGTTCAAATCCCGGTAGATAAAGAAATGCTCAAAAAAGCCTTCTCTGAAGACATGAGCTATAAAGAAGCCATTGGGGTTAAACCCGACACTTCACTCCCTATTTTACAAAAAGGCGTTGATTTTGAAATGTCGGTTGATTCACTCGATGACTCTATTTCCTGGACTGTTAATGGTCGTTTTTACGGTCAAAATCAGCAAGGCCAGCGAATTTATTATCTACAGGTTCAAGATCGCTTGATCCTCGATATTCTTCGAACCAATAACTGGTTACGCCCTGTTTACTTTGCAAACACGGTCTCAAGTCAGAGTCAGCTTAATCTTCAGGATTATTTCCGAACAGAAGGTAAAGCCTACCGTGTAATTCCTAAAGACTTTGGAGCCAGCCAGGATGGATATATAGATACCGATATCTATACAGATCGCCTTAGAAAATTCCAGTTTCGCGAGTGGAATAATCCTGATTTATATATGGATGAAAACATTCGAAGAATGCTTAGCAACTATCGATTTAACTTTATGTCTCTTGCCATGCAGTATCGGAAAGAAGGACAGATTGATAGTGCCCAGTATTGGTTGAAATGGGGTGAAGAAAAAATTCCATTCAGAGCTTCGGAGACTAATCAGTCACTGAAACTACTTTATTCGGTACGCTATTCTCAGGTTGGCCTTGAAGAAGATGCATTCCGTCTTGCAAATTCAAGCGAGTCTGATTTAGTGGAACAGCTGAATAAAAATCTAAATCGTTTTTCCAATATTGAAGCTGAATTCAATAGCCTGAATCAGGAATTGGAAAGTGCAAAATCACGCGGCGACATTCGAACTCAGCGTGAAATTCGTCCGCAGCTGCAGAAACTTAATAATGATGCAGAGCAATATCTGACTGAAGTCCGTACCGCACGGCAGTCTTTGGTTCTGGTTCAGTATGCTTACTTCCAAAGTGGTAATACAGAAGAAGCTCAAGCACTGGCTACAGAAATTAACGTAGCGATGGGATCTAGTTTCCCTCCTATGCCGGATACAAAAGAAGCCAGTGAACAAGAAATTAGCAGATATGGACTCAATTAAGTCTTTCTTTTAAACTTATTGTCTGGTGCCGTATATTTGGGCACATTAATCTATTACTTATGATTCATCAGTTTACAAAAGAAAATATTGACGCCATAGGCAAAGTCCTTGGCTCAACTCCAAAACCACTTGGGAATGATGTATTTCGTTTCGAAGTGAAAAATGAGGAAGAGCCCCGCAAACTGGCTCTGGAAATTCATCTTGGGCTTGACGTCAATGAAGAGCAAATGAATATGGTATCGGTGTATGCCTACAATACCTTTCTTCAACTCCACAACTGCACCGCTTTTGTGGCAAGTGAAATGCTGCAGCAAGTTACCTTTTTTGGGAAGTCAGGGTCTAAAACATCCGGTCTGATTGTTGAAAAAACAGCCGGGTGTAGCCTGTATGCCAACGTAGATAATTCTATTCTTAGTGGCGACTTCACCCAACTCCCCGAAGACCTGATGATGTGCGGTATTGCTCTTTCTCTGACAGAGTCTATGGATGACGACTTCACTTTTTAAAGGTCTTTGATTTGAGCAATGAAACTCCTTCTCCCCTTCAAATTTTTAATGAGAGTGAAGTAAAAGTTCCGCTTAGCCAAAAGAAGGCAGAGTCTATTTTTAAAATGCTTTCAGACCAAGAGAGTATTGGTTTTACTCTTGTTGAAGTTGTTTTTGTAAGTGAAGAGGAAATTGTTCGCATTAATAAAGAACATCTCGACCGATATTATGTGACCGACATTATTTCATTTCGTTATGATGATGGGCAAGAATCGAATGATCAGTCGGCCATTGAAGGAACCCTTTACTGCTGTGCTCCTCGTATCATAGAACAATCAGCTGAGTTTAAAGAACCTGTTGAGCGTGAATTTCAACGAATTTTTATTCATGGGCTTCTTCATCTTGCAGGATATGAAGACACATCAGATAAAGAAAAGGCAGCGATGACTGAGCTCGAAAATAAATATTTAGCATTGGCAGAAGCAGCTAACAATTAGGGTGTTTCTTCGTACAGCATTCTCAAAAAAAGCGGATGGATAAAGAAGAAAATTCAAATATCATTAAAGAGCGAAGTAAACAATATGGAACCCAGCTTTGGGATCTGATTCGCACGCAAGTAGATAAACATTCTTCGGTTCCGGAGACTTTATCGGAACAAAGCATTCCTCCCAAAAAAGTAAGTGAACATCGCTGGTTAATGAACCTGCTGTTCATAGTTCCTTATATTCTGTTAGCCGTATTTGGACTATCCTTCTTCTGGGACTTCGATGGAATGTCTGCTACTCTGTTTGATCTCTCTTTTTCCTTTGAAGGACTTCTTCGCATTATTAGCATCAGTGGTCTAATCGGGTTTTTAACAAACTGGCTGGCTATCACCATGCTCTTTCGACCAACACACCGACGACCAATATTAGGTCAGGGACTTATTCCGGCTCAGAAAGACCGTATCGCCTACCGCTTAGCCAGTGCCGTTTCTGAAGACCTTATCAACCCTGAAATTATAAAACACAAGATTCAGGAATCGGGAGCTATTGCAAAGTATCGGGAAAAGGCTACCGTTTATGTAAAGAATATTATTGATGACCCCGAATTCAGAGACAACCTAAAGGCGTTGGTCGTTAGTTATGTGGATGAGATGATTGCTGATCCTGAAATAAGGTCATCGATAGCTCAAAAACTTATCAGACAAATTGACGACGCCATTGATGAAAATTCATTCGAGAAAGTTGCCCTCAAAGCCTACAGCTTTTTAAAAGGTCAAGAGATGCAGGATTTGGTTGAAAGTGCACTCATCAAGCTCCCTACCGGCATTGAAAATGGATTGAATAAGATGGATGTTTTTCTGGATGATCTTCCGGAAAAGCTGGATGAGCATGGAGCTGTAATTGAAGAACTGGTCACCAATCTTTTGTACAAACTCATAAATCAGCTGGATGTTCATGCGCTTGTAGAAGATAATCTGCGGCAATACGATGAAAAGAAGCTCGAAAAACTCATTAAAAACGCCAGTAATGATCAGCTCCAGTATATTCAATATTTAGGAGCCGTTCTTGGTACCTTTGGAGGCTTCATTATTTGGGAGCCTGTTGCCAGTCTTGTAGTTTTAACCGTTATTATTGGTTCAACTATTGCTGCGGATACTGTTTTACACAGAATGAAACAGAGCACTTAAACGTTGGTATTTATCAAAATAAAATAATCTGAACTTTCTTTATGACTTACTTTTCTAAGCTCTTCACCCTCCTTTTTCTGGTACTTTTTACAGTCAGTTGTGCCGGAACTAAATCTACTTCAAACACAGAAACAACAACTTCTGAAGATTCTGAAACAGAGATGAATTCGGAAACTGAAATGGAAGTTGTTTCAGCTACCGAGACCTGGCACCTCACTACTGCCAATTCCACACCCTATTATGGTACCGGAGTAGAAAAGGCTTATACAGAATTATTGGCTGACAAAACTCCGGGTGAAACAGTGATTGTAGCTATCATTGATTCCGGTACGGATATCAACCACGAGGATTTGGAAGCAAATGTTTGGGTAAATGAAGATGAAATACCCGGTAACAAAACCGATGATGATGGAAACGGTTACGTGGATGATGTCTATGGCTGGAACTTCATTGGAGGCCCGGATGGCTCTCACGTTAATAAAGACACCTATGAACTCACCCGTCTCTATTCAAAATTGAGCAATAAGTATATGGGTATGAGTGAAGACTCAGTTTCAGAAGAAAATCAGGAGGAATACGAATATTATCAGGAAATAGAAGCAGCCTACAACACACGAGTAGAGCAGAATAACAGAAATCTAAATCAGGTTGGTCAATCAGCACAAGCTATTTTGTTTGCCAAACAAACACTGAATGTTTCAAATATTGATTCCGTAACGGCTCAAGACCTGCAAATTGCAGAAGATGATACTCAGCAAATCCAGCAGGCCAAACAAATCATGAGTTACCTTTTGGACAACGGTGCTACAGAGGCTGATATCATTGAACTTCAGGAATATTACGAGCACCTTCAGGGCTTAGCTAACTATGGATTAAATCCGGATTTTAACCCAAGAGATATAGTCGGCGATGATTATGATGATCTCAGTAACCGTTTTTATGGGAATAATGATGTAACAGGACCCGCTAGTGACCATGGAACCCACGTTGCGGGAATTGTTGGAGCCATCAGAGATAACAACCTTGGCGCAACCGGTATTGCTGATATTGAGCTCATGATTCTTCGCACCGTTCCTGACGGAGATGAGCGTGATAAAGATGTGGCCAACGCCATTCGCTACGCTGCCGAAAACGGTGCCCGCGTTATTAATATGAGTTTTGGGAAAGGCTACTCCCCTCAAAAGTTTTATGTGGATGATGCAATTCGCTTTGCCGACAGCGTCGGAGTATTGATGGTTTCCGGTTCCGGAAATGGAAGTGATAATGTAGACTCAACCGACTCTTATCCTACCCGCTTTTATGATAATGGTGGTTTTGCTAAGAATTATCTAAGTGTAGGGGCCACATCCTGGCAATCTGATTCCATGCTCGTGGCCAGCTTCACTAATTATGGCAAAGAAACCGTAGATATTTTTGCTCCCGGCGTAGATGTATACTCTACTTATCCTGATAATAATTATAAAATGGAAAGCGGAACCAGTATGGCATCCCCGGTAGTAGCCGGTGTTGCAGCGTTGATTATGTCTTACTACCCTGAATTATCTGCTACTCAAGTCAAAGAAATTATTCTTGAAACCGTGACAAAAGTCGATCAGACGGTTTATAAGCCCGGTACTCAGCAAGCAATTCAATTTTCTGAGCTGTCTTCTTCCGGTGGAATCATCAATGCATATGAGGCCTTGAAGTTAGCCGAAGAAAGATCACAACAATAGTAGATTGCCAGACTCAAACCCTGAATATGACGCGGTAGTTGTCGGTTCCGGTCCCAATGGACTAAGTGCAGCTGTTCGTCTATCACAAAAGGGTTTAAAAGTTCTGGTATTAGAAGCTAAATCGACCATTGGCGGTGGAACCCGTACGCAGGAATTAACGGAACAGGGTTTTCTGCATGATGTTTGTGCAGCTGTGGTTCCAACAACAGCGGGTTCACCCTATTTAAGCTCATTGGGATTAGAAGAATATGGATTGGAGTTCATTCAGCCCGAAATTCCCTACGCCCATCCTTTAGAAAATGGAGAAGCAGCAGTTGCTTATCGATCACTAAAAGAAACGGCTCTTGGTTTAGGTATTGATGAAAGTGCCTACAAAAAGTTATACAGTGAGTTTACCGACCATTGGAAATATTTGTCTCAGGATGTGTTTGGAACACTTCGCTTTCCCCATCACCCCTTATTGATGGCTCGTTTTGGATGGTATGGTCAGTTTTCAGCAAAACACCTTACCAATTCTCTATTCAAAACCGAAAAAGCCAAAGCTCTTTTTGCGGGATGTGCTGCTCACAGTATTATGCCACTCACAAATGCATTTAGTGCATCATTTGGGTTGGTTTTGGGAAGTTCAGCCCATGCTGTTGGCTGGCCTATTGCCAAGGGAGGAACAGCTTCCATAACTCATGCCTTAGCAAAATTACTGAAAGCAAATGGCGGAGACATTCAAACAAATCAACAAGTTCATTCTTTAAAAGACATCCCTTCTACAAAATCTGTTTTATTTGATCTCACTCCACAACAAGTATCAGACATTGCTGGCGACAGCCTACCTCAGAAGTACAACCAAAAGCTCAGAGATTTTGAATATGGGCCCGGAGCTTGTAAAGTAGATTGGGCATTATCTGAACCGGTCCCCTGGCTTAATGAAGAATGTAGAAAAGCCGGAACCCTACACCTAGGTGGTACTATCGGTGAAATTGCCGAGGGTGAACAAGCTATCTGGGAAGGCAAGCATCATGATAAACCATACGTGCTACTATCACAGCCCAGTCTTTTTGACGACACCCGTGCCCCAAAAGGAAAACACACTCTTTGGGCCTACTGCCATGTTCCAAATGGCTCAAAAGAAGATCGTACTGAGGTAATTGAAAATCAGATTGAGCGATTTGCACCGGGCTTTAAAGATACCATCATTAGTAAGAACACGATCACAGCTCAGGGCTTTGAACAATACAACCACAACTATATTGGCGGGGATATTAACGGAGGAGCTCAGGTTTTTAAACAGCTCTTTGGAAGGCCAGTCCTAAAATGGGATCCCTATAAAATGCCGGCAGAAGGAATGTATATTTGCTCCTCTTCTACTCCTCCCGGAGGGGGAGTTCATGGAATGTGTGGCTACCACGCAGCCCAATCTGTACTCAAAAATGAATTTGGAATTTCGACTGATAAAAGCTGAGATAAGCGTATCTTAAACCATGCTTAAAGCGTTACATACGACTATTCAAAATCTGCGGCCGGACCCTAAGAAACCCCGGCAAAAGTCTCCCAAATGGACGCTATTCAGCATGGCTATCGCGCTGCTGATTTCCATTCCAATACTCACAGTCGTATTCTCAATTTTTACTCCCGCAGGAGAGATATGGAGTCACCTTGCTGAAACGGTACTTAGCGACTATATCCGAAATTCACTGCTTTTAATCACCGGTGTAACCTTTGGAGTGATATTGATTGGTGTTTCATCTGCCTGGCTTATCACCATGTGTGAATTTCCCGGCCGACGCTTTTTTGAATGGGCTTCCATCCTTCCCTTTGCAATTCCGGCCTATTTAATGGCCTATACCTATACCGATTTTCTGGATATCACAGGTCCTTTTCAAACCACCATCAGAAACCTCTTTGGGTTAGGTATCGATGCTTATTGGTTCCCTAACATACGGTCCATTGAAGGAGCCATTTTGATTATGTCGCTTTCATTCTATCCGTATGTGTATATGCTGTCCAGATCTTCTTTTTTATCTCAATCTACCAATCTGCTTGAAGCCAGCAGGATTATGGGATATTCTACCTGGCAAAGCTTTTTTAGAGTGGCTTTACCTGTTGCCCGTCCGGGAATTGCAGCTGGACTTGCACTCGCCCTCATGGAGACCCTTAACGACTTCGGGACTGTCCAGTATTTTGGTGTTCAAACGTTTACGACCGGTATTTATCGAACTTGGTTCGGGCTGGGTGAACGCCCCGCTGCCGCACAACTCGCAGCATTTCTTTTATCATTTATTGTTGTGCTATTAATTTTGGAGCGATGGTCCAGAAATAGGATCAGCGATGAAAAATCTAACTCAGCTCGTTTCAAACGACTTAACCGATTTCAGTTAAGCGGATTCAAATCCTGGACTGCCTTTACTGCCTGCTTCCTACCGGTATTATTAGGATTTATACTTCCGGTCATTCTTTTGCTTGAGATGTTCTTCTCGAACCTAAACTATCTTGACTTCAAATTTCTTGAACTGGCTTTCAATTCCTTTACCGTTTCAGCAGTAACCGGTGCTCTTGCCGTGACCATAGCTCTGGTAATGGCGTACTCAGCAAGGCTTAATCCTACAAAATCCGTTAAACTGTTCAATCGTATCAGCTCTTTGGGTTATGCTATTCCCGGTTCGGTTATAGCTGTAGGTGTGCTAATCCCTTTTGGGGTTTTTGATAATTCTGTGGATGCTTTTTTCAGAGCGCAATTTGGATTTTCTACCGGACTGCTCCTCAGCGGAACCATGTTTGCCATGGTCTTTGCTTATCTCGTTCGCTTTCTCTCGGTTTCATTTGGAGGGGTTGAAGCGAGCATGGAAAAAATCACCCCAAACATGGATGAAGCTGCCCGGGGAATGGGCTTTACCTTTGGCAAAGTGCTGAGAAAAATTCACATTCCAATGATGTCAGGTGGGTTACTGACTGCCGGTTTACTGGTGTTTGTAGACGTTATGAAGGAATTACCTGCCACGCTTATCGTACGCCCCTTCAACTTCGACACGCTCGCTGTACAGGTTTACAGATACGCTTCAGATGAACGACTAGCTGAATCAGCCGGAGCGGCTTTGATGATTATTTTAGTTGGAATAATTCCGGTTATCATTATTAGCAGAACGATCGCTAAATCCAGGAAGTCAGAAACTCAGTAAAAAAAAGAACATCAAATTCAGAAGCAGGATACTTCAAAATTCAATGTTCCTTGTTCAATGTTCAATATTCTAAAGGCTTATTTCCAGCCCGCTCTATCCATAATTTGAATAGCTTCCGGATTGTTTCGGCCGAGTGCGGATACATTTACAGCATCGCTTTTAAACTCACCAAAGCCTTCCAGAACTTCAGCAAGCTCAGCATTTTCATTGATAGGATATTCATTATTCCCGCCAATGAAGTATTCCTGAGCATCTGGAGTCGTTAGATATTCTAAAAACTTAATCGCGTTTTCTTTGTTTGGAGAATTCTTCAGGATTCCGGCTCCGCTAATATTTACGTGAGCACCACGTCCATCTTCTCCCTGATTTGGAAATACAAATTCTACTTGTGAAGCAGCTTCACGGTCAGCTTCATCATTTCCGGTAATCATAACAGCTAGATAATAGTGATTGGCTACTGCTACATCACATACACCGGCAGCAACACCTCTGATCTGGTCACGATCGCCACCTTGTGGGTCGCGGGCGAAGTTTAATACCATGCCTTCCGCCCATTCTTCTGTGGCTTCAGCACCAATGGTCTCAATCATAGAAGCAACCAGCGATTGGTTATAAATGTTGTTGGAAGAGCGAATACAAACGCGGCCTTCAAAACGCGGATCGGCAAGATCTTCGTAAGTCAGATCTTCATAGTTCTCCACGGTCTCTGGATTAGCAACAATCCCTCGAACACGCTTAGAAAGTCCAATCCATAAACCTTCCGGGTGGCGAAAAGACGAAGGAATACGTTCTGCTAAGGTCTCTGATTCAAATGGTTGAAGAATGTCAGCTTCTTCAGCTCTCCAAAGTCGGCCCGCATCAACAGTTATTAATATATCAGCCGGGGAATTAAGTCCTTCACTTTTTACACGTTCGATAAGTTCATCCGAACCACCTTCGATGAGGTTTACTTCAATTCCTGTTTTCTCAGTGAACTCTTCATACAGAGCCTGATCAGTATCATAATGCCGGGCTGAATAAACGTTTACTTCTTCCTGTGTGGAACACGAAGCAAAGATCATCGCAAGAATAGCGAGCGATAGAAATGACGATTTCATAAATAAATAGATTTGTGAGTTTTTTAGTTAGCAACTCAAAACTAAGGTTTATTTAGATACATTCTAAATAAAATATTTAAGCACTCGTAAAAACTTATTGACTGTTCTTTAGGACTAACCAGCAGAAATCAATCATCCATTTCAATTTTATTGGACACTAACTCTATACGCTCTTCTTCCTCTGCTATTCGATGCCTCTTTACCGTTATAATTTCATTATCCCCTACGTGAACCACTTTATCATCAAATTTAATGTAATCTGTAATTTCTAAACTTTTCTTTTCAATCATGAAGCAGAAGTAATCCGCTATAGACTCACCGGTTCCTCTTTTCCGTACTACCAGTGTCAGGTACTCATTATTAAAAGAATATAAACCGACATTTATGGTAGCAGTGTTAAATAATTTTTGAACGGCTTTTAAGTAATTACCGCCTGGCTCAAATTCCGGTAGATCTTCGTCTATAAAAGAAAAACTTTGATGGCTAAGTTTTTTAAGATTTAGCTTTTCAGCAGCGATATCATATGTATAAAGTACGGGCTCCATTCCTTTAACAGTATAAATAGTGCCGTCAACCTCTAAAATATCCCCAGCACGAGCAAGTCTATGTTCAGCCGTAGGATATATATTAACGATGTCAAAATAATTGTTTGCTGGCTTACCCGTGCTATCCCACCCGGTTATAACTGTATTTTTTCGGTCGGTAGTTCTCCCTATCAGTTCCTTACCATAATCAAACTTTGATGGAGCAATAAATTTATCATGTGCGGCACCAATACAAGTTCCATTTTTCTTAAATCTGAACCCCCAGATACCGGAGTTTGAATTTGTCGTAAAAATCTCATCTCCATCACCGTACTGAGCTTCAATTGGACGAAATTCAAAACCGGGATGACAGGAAGGTGTTAATTTTTCCCACTTTTTACTTTTAGAACTATAGAGTAGTACTTGTTGTAAACGTGAATCAGTAATTAACAAATCGTCACCATTCTTATCCAAATAGTCTACTGCACCAATAAAAATATTATCAGGAATGAGTAAAACATTTTCTTCAGATACAGAAAAATCTTGCCCCATTAAATTTAGATAGACCAACGAAAAAAAGACAAAGTGAAAAAACTTCATAGATTATTATTTAAATGATAGAGCCAATAAAAAGTATGATTATTTTTGAGGATCAAGCATACGAAGCGTTCCCCACTGGTACATTCCACTGTTGTGGCCATCTCCCCAAGTAATTTGAATAGCGTGATTTCCAACCTGTTCGATATTCCTGATTTCAATCCTGGGTGGATTTTCTTCAAGAAAAGCTTCCGGTTCAAAATCGCCCATACTGCCATGGCCTCCACGGCACATCACACACGGACAGTTTTTACGGAGTCCATATAGCGGAAAAACTGACGTATGACCATCTTCCCATGAAATTTCCAGAACCTGATCTTTATTGCTAACTTCGATGCCTTTTGGCGTTGTGGTTGCGTCCATCAAAACCTATTTTTCAGTGTTAAAAATCTAACCAAAATTAATCAATGCTCTGGATAGTTGTATCAGCATTTGTAGTAGCATCAATAAGTAGTTGGCTCGGTTATAAGCGGCTTTTATATCTGGATCAAATCAACTCAAGAAACCTTTCCTATACCCTTTTGGGTATTTTAATTGTTTTTTTGATCCTTCAATTCCTACACAGAATCGGATATTTTCCGGAGGCTGTCGCCGGAGCCTTCATGGCAAATGTGTACGCTTCTTCCTTTGGATTTTTTCTCGGAGCGGCTATTGAACAGTTTAATCAGAAAAGTAATTATGGCGAGATTACATATGTGAATCGCTCATTCTGGACGGATATCTTCCCAAATATTGTAACGATTGGGTTGATCTTGTTTGGATTACAACGAACAGCCCTCTTTTCAGATTTACCCATAACCCCCATTCGTATCACCTCCGGACTTTCAATCATGGCTATCGGTGCCTATAGTTTTACCATTCGTCTGGTTCCTGAACTCCGAAAAAAAGGACTTATTTTTTTAGATCGAAAAATTAGTTGGGATGATTTTTTTACCTATTCCTGGTTTTCGGAAGGCGTTATTGAAATTGAATACAAGCTGGATGATGAAATCCGAAGTTTTAAAACCATGGTTCCGGATGAAGATGAACTGTTCGTCGAAAAACTCCTCACAAAAAAGATTGCCGAAAAGCTGGAGAAAGACGAATTTGACGAGTATGAAGAGATTGACAGTTGACAGTTGAGAATATTCTTAATTTTGAATCTTTAATTTATAATTCCATCATGGCCTCATTTGATATCGTAAATAAAGTTAACACCCAGGAAGTTGATAACGCCATCAACAACACCCTCAAAGAAATTAGTACCCGCTACGACTTTCGTGGACTCCATACCGAAGTAGAATTTCACAGCAAAGAAAACCGGATTCACTTGGTAGCTGCGGAAAGCATGAAAATGGAAGCTGTAAAAGACATGCTGATTAAGAACTTCATTAAAAGAGGCGTTAGTCCAAAGGTTCTGGATTTTGGCGACCCTCAAGGCACTTCACAGGGGCATCTTAAAATGGATGTGGCAATGAAAGAAGGCATCGATCGGGAAACGGCCAAGAAAATCGTCAAAGAAATTAAAAGCCTGAAAGCAAAGGTAAATCCCGCCATCCAAGACGACCAAGTTCGCGTTGATGGAAAGAAAATTGATGAATTACAGGCTGTTATCAAACACCTAAAATCCAAAGATATGGGCGTACCTCTCCAGTTTGTTAATATGAAATAGGTGTATTTGAGAGTTGAAAGTTGATAGGGTGAAAGGGTGATTTAGTCACAACAACCAATCTTTATCACTCTATCAACTTTCAACTCTCAATAAATCACTTAAAAAAACGATCCCACTCTACCATAATGCATTTGTTGCGGATGTATGGGAGTTCATTTTCTTCGGCGATCTGTTCGGCTTCAGGTGATGAGACATCTAATTGGGTCCAAACTATCGGGTTTTGTCCCGTCTTCTCTTTCCATTCAGCTACTTCTTTTAGAGCATCTGCTGCATATTCTGAGTTCCGGAACACATTCACTATATCTATTTGGACGTCTTCCGGGATATCATTTATGCTATTGTAGCACTTCTCGTCATAAATTTCCTCGGCTTTGGGGTTTATAGGAATCACCCTGTAACCCTTCTCCTGCAAAAATTTTGCTGCATAGTTGCTTGTGCGATAAATATCCGGTGAGCAGCCAATCATGGCTATAATTTTAGCCTCTGAAAGGGCGTCATCGATATTACTAATTGTTTCAATCATTAAAACCTGTCTCCATTACCGTCAATTGTACTCAAAGATCCTTATCTTAAAGCACTTAATCACTATAAACTAAAAATAACTTATTTATTTTGTCTAAAGTAAAAGACGGTGACACCGTAAAAGTCCATTACACTGGAAAATTAGAAGACGGATCTGTGTTTGACACATCTGAATCCCGAGACCCTCTTGAAGTAACATTGGGCGAAGGTAAATTGATCCCAGGTTTTGAAAAGGCTGTTGTTGGTTTAGCAGTTGGAGATAAAACCACAGCCAATATTGAATCTGCCGATGCTTATGGCGACAGAAGAGAAGATCTGGAGTTATCAATTGAGAAGGACCAGCTTCCTGAAGATGTTGAGCCACAAGTAGGCATGCAGCTTCAATTAAATCAACCAAACGGACAACCCGTGCCGGTTCAGATTACAAAAGTAGAAGAGGAAAACATCACTATTGATGCAAATCATCCTCTGGCAGGCAAAGACCTGACTTTTGATATTGAGCTTGTTGAGATCATTAACTGATCCCGACCTTCTATCAAATTATATGGAGTCTTTCGAAAGGGAGACTCCATTTTTTATATGTTGAAATGATTACTCCCCCGTTTTGTCATACCGAATGAAATAATACAACAAGGTTTCTGAGTTTGAATACGAGGGATCTCAAAATTGAATAATCGAGTAGTTTTAGATTTTGAGACCCCTCCCGTTTTCCATTTCAACCCTATTAAATTTCTACGCGCTCAGGACGACAACACTATAATAATTTAATCCAATTTCATGGCCGATTTTTCCCAAGAAAGCACCATTTCCATAACCTGCCCAAAGCGCATCACCCCTTACCTTAAAGATGAGCTTACCAATCTTGGGTTTCCAATTCTCAAAGTACGTCACGCAGGTATTGAGACCGAAGGCACGCTGAATGATTGCATGATGCTGAATCTAAGCCTTAGAACTGCGCATCGCGTTCATTTCCGACTCAAAGATTGCAGACCTCAAAATGGAGATCAGCTTTATGATGAGTTGATGAAGATTCCTTGGGAAGATTATATCGATCGGCACGGATATGTAAGTGTTACCTCTTTCATTAATAACAAGACAGTAACCAATACCCAGTTCGCCAATATGAAGGTTAAAGATGCGATTGTTGATCGTATCCGAAATAAAATGGGAACCCGCCCAGATTCAGGACCTAACCTGAACAAAAGTGTTGTTTTTGTCTTTTGGAAGAATGATAGGGCACAAATTTACTTAGATACTTCTGGAGAATCCATCTCACGCCGTGGTTACCGAACCGAAACAAGTACTGCTCCTATGCAGGAAACGCTTGCTGCTTCTATGATTTTAGCCAGTAAGTGGAAACCGGGCAACCATTTTATCAATCCGATGTGTGGTAGTGGGACTATTGCTATTGAAGCCGCACTACAAGCCCTGAATAAAGCCCCTGGGCTTCTAAGACCTAATTATGGTATCAAGCATATACTTGGCTTTGATGAAGACCGCTGGAACGATTTACGCTCCGATTTAAAGAATAAGGCCAACAAAGACTTTGAAGGACGCATCATTGCGACCGATTATGATGTACGAGCGGTTGATGCCACTCGTAAAAATGCTCGCACCGCCGGCCTAGATCATCTTATTGAAGTGAAGAAGTGTGATTTCAGTGAAACGGAAATTCCTGAAGGAGATCCCGGTGTTATTATGCTGAACCCTCCTTACGGCGACCGAATTGGAAATGAGAAAGATCTGGAGCCGGTCTATGAAGGAATCGGCGATTATTTCAAACAAGAGGCCACCGGTTGGTGGGGATATGTATTTACCGGAAATTTTGATCTTGCCAAAAAAATCGGATTACGAACTAATCAGCGCATTGAGTTTTATAACTCTACCATAGATGCCCGATTACTGGAATATGAGTTGTACTGATCACAGATTTTTAGGATTAAAGGATGATGGGATTTTTCAGAATAGTTATAAAGCGAATATTTGCTATCTGTGAAATCCTTCCATCCTACTAATCTGTAATCCTGTTCTTTTCCTCAATCCACTTGCTCATAAACTTGGTGCTTGCAGCCGTATGATGCTGTAAGATAGATCCCATAAAATTATGCTGGCGATACGCTTGTAGATTTCCTAAGACTTCACTTACCCCTTCCTTGAGATGTTTTCTCAAATCCGATTTATCGTACCTTTGATTAATGATTTGAATCCCATTCTCTTGAGCTTCCAACCATTTTGCATCATCCTGATAGAGTTCAATTGCTTTCTCAGCAAAAAGATTAGGGTCGTCTTCTATAAAACCCGGCCAGGGCAAATCACCGTGCATTGACTCAGCACCTATTGAAGTCGTAACACTTGGCGTACCACACTGCATAGCTTCAATCAGTTTACCTTTCAGTCCGGCACCAAACCTCAGGGGAGCTAACAGGACCCTCGAATTACCGACAACCTCCTTAGCATCTTCTGCCCTACCCTTTACTAAAAAACCATTTGTTGGATTATGCAGCTGTTCAACTTTTTGAGAAGAATAAGCTCCATAAATGTGTAGTTCAGCTTTAGGGATTTGTTTCCTGATTAAAGGCCATATCTCTTCCTTCAAATACAGTACTGCATTCCAATTCGGCTCGTGCAGGAAGTTACCAATAGATATAAAGTGATTACGTCTATTTATTGGAGTCCAGTTGTTTACCGTATTCTCTTCAATCTTATCTAACATAAATGGAAGGTGTACAAGTAAGCTTTCATCAATGCGAAAAACTTCTTTCAGCAACTTCATTTCATACTCCGAAATCATCAATGAAAGGTCACAACGAAGTAGGCTTGCAATTTCACGCTTGGCCGTATCGCTAAACAAATCTGATTGACTGAACTCCCTCCGTTCTTTCCAGGCTTGCTGTCGGGCTTGCCTAAGACAATGCAGATCTTCTGTATCCAAAACCCTTAATGCTTTTGGGCAGTGTTCAGCAACACGCCACCCGAATTGTTCTTCGGTCATGAACCGGTCAAACAAAACAATATCGGGATTTAGCTCCCTTATAAATTCATCAAAAGAAGAATTATTCAGCTTTATTTGAGCTGATTGAACACCTAGATCACTTAATTCTACAGAGAACTCTTTGTTTGAAGCTGCAGTAGCAAAAGTAATTTCACAACCCTCAGATTGGAAAAAATCGATAAGTTCCATCATTCGCGAACCGGCTGCTGATGAAGCAGGTTCCGGCCATACTTTTCCAATTATTAAAACTTTTAACTCGTTGCTACTCATGAAATAATATAAACTGACTATTTTTATTGACCCAACAATTTAAGACATTTATTAGTCGTTAAATTTACTGTTAATAAATTCAGCAGTACAAATACTGTCTATGAGTCGGTACAAATAAAATAATCAGGGAAACATTATGAAATTATCAAAACTGTGGGTCGCCTTTCTTTCACTAATACTTCTAATCGGATTCACAGATAAAATCAATGCTCAAGCGGAGAATGACAATACTACGTATCTGGTAATTAAAAATGATGGGTCAAGATATGTTGGGCAAATAGTCTCTCAGGATTCCCGTGAAGTAATACTACTCACTAAAGAACTTGGTGAAATTGCTATTCCGAAGCACGAGATAAAAGAAATCAGGGAGCTAAGTACCGGTGAGGTTAATGAAGATGGCACTCTAAAAACCAGCAATCCTTTTGCAACTCGTTATTATATAACAACTAATGCCCAGGCAATCTCAAAGGGTGATAACTATATTATTTGGAACTTATATGGACCGGATATCCAATTTGGTGTAAGTGATAATTTTGGCGTTGGGCTAATGACCTCATGGTTTGGCTCACCAATTATTGGTTCGGCGAAATACAGCCTTGTTAGGGATAAGAAAATAGGTGTTGCTGTAGGCACCTTGCTGGGAACAGGATCATGGGCTTCGCCCCAATACGGCATTGCTGTTCCATTTGGCTCTTTCACCTATGGAAGCATCGAAAAGAATGTGTCTCTATCGCTTGGTTATGGAGCCGTCTTTGGACCCGGAAGCTCCGGTGGGTCGCCTCTGTTTTCACTTGCAGGCATGAACAGAATTAATGGCCGGGTAAGCCTGGTTTTTGACTCTTTTGTAGTTACAGAAGACAACGAGGTAGCCGCATTGATAATCCCGGCAATAAGATTACACTCAAGTCCGGATAAAGCATTCCAAATCGGTTTTGCAGGAGTTGCAGTAGATGGAGAATTATTACCAATACCTCTCCCTTTTCTGCAATGGTTTAGGAAGTTTTAAGAATAGAGTTCTCTTTATCAAAGATTGTTATACCGTCTCGGGCAGGTAATAATACTTGTTCGAGCCTCTCTATATCAGCCACTGCCAATACTCGCTCATTATTAATAATGGAAGGATTCTATTTACCAAAAGGTATGGCAACGCCTAACCAAGGTACACCAATAAATCCACCGCCAATGCTTTCTCCAACTACAAATGGGCGTATTAAACCAAAATCTACAGCAAGGTTCTCCGGGGCCCAGCGTAAAGATCCTGACAATAAACCAACAGTTTCCCCTCCAGCCGAGACAAAGTAATTTTCAGATATCAAGTATAGTTTTTTGTTAATTCTATACATGCCGTTCAAATTTATCAGTGGGATGTCAGACCAACTACCGTCAGCATAGCCATAGCCAATTCCTAAAGACACATTATTGTCCCGATTACCGGCAGTCACGACTCCATATGCCATACCAAAACCGGAATCACCCTCTCCAACAACCGTCCCAAAAAGTCCCCCGGCTGCAATATGAAGATTATTACTTGCTACCGGAATCGATACTTTGGGCATTAACCAGAACGGAGTAGAGCCGGTCCCAAATAAAAATGTCGGGATAACACCGGCTCCCATCGAGAAATTATTCGTTACACCATAGTTCACATTGTTGAAGAAAATCCAGGTATTCTGATAATATCCTTCCCCTTTTTTCAACCCCATGGCATTCGTACTAAACAGATAACGGGTGCTGTGTGGGTTCTCGAACCAGTAATCGCCATCTTCCTTCAAATGCTTTGGATCAATTACTTCCATACTTTTGATTCTATTCCGCTGTATGGTGATTTCCCCAAGATTTTCAGTATCTAAAACTATTTGCTCAGCATCTTCAGAAACAATAGTCCCCACAAAAGTATTTCCATCCTTTGTTACGACGCGATAGGTATTTACTTCTTGCTGTGCAATTACCGGCTCAGTGAGCAAAAGAGTAATAAGTGCAAATAAAAAACAGCTGATGAGTATGGTGAATTTTCTCATTATCCCGATTTAAATGATTGTGAAATATGAAAAGCTAAACGTAATTAACTCTCTCTTATTAGACACACGATAAAAAAAAATTAGCTCTCAACCCACTATAAGAATTACTCTCACACTATTTTTTTTGAATGATTGTAACGCCATCCCGAACCGGTAGCAGCAGTTGTTCAACCCGCTCATCTGAGGCTATTTCTTTGTTGAAAGCATCCCATGCTCGTGATTTATCATCCTTAGGTTCCAATACAAAACCATCCCACAATACATTATCTACCACTATTAACCCACCTGCCTTTAGCATTGGCAGTATCTTTTCAAAATAAAGTGAGTAGCTTAATTTATCCGCATCCAGAAAAACTAAATCAAATTCTCCACCCAATTCAGTAATCAAATCCTGAGCATTACCCTTCAATAATTTAATTTTCTGAGCCTTATCAAAACGCTTGAAATGCTTCTCAGCCAGCTCCTGATACAACAAATTCATTTCCAGAGTAATGACTTCCCCTTTCTCCGGCAAAGCTTCTGCAAGCATCAGAGCTGAATAGCCCGTAAAAGTACCGATCTCTAAAACTCGCTTTGCCCCACTTATGCGGACAAGCATTTTTATTAACTGACCCACTAAATTTCCGCTCAGCATATCGGTAAACTCCAGTTCCTTACTAGAGGACTTAACCAAAGCCTTTATGCTTTCTGACTCAGGAGTGGTCATCTTACGCGCATATTCTTCTATATTAGGATCAGTTATTTGAACGATCGATTGACCTCTGTGCTTCTTCATAATTGAAAGATAAGGCACAACACCCTATTATCACCAAAAAAAGAACGCATTGAATATTATACCTGCAGACGAGTCTCGCTTTTTTATCTGGTTTTTTGACCGATACACACGCTGGTCGCTGAAGAGGCGTTTTAACCAAGTGTGGGTGAAACAGGGATATCAACCCGACTCAACGTCAAAGACGGTTTATTTCTTAAATCATAATCTTTGGTGGGATGGCTTGATTCCACTTTATCTGAATTGCAATTTCTTCCACCAAAATGCCCGGGCTCTGATGGAAGATAAACAGATGAGGCAGTATACATTCTTTAGTAAAATCGGAGCTTTTTCAATTAACCTTGAAGATCCTAAAGCCTCTATTTCTTCTTTGCGTTATGCGGTTGAGTCTATGGAAAGAGATAACGCATCCTTGTTCATTTACCCGGAAGGGACTATAACTCCACCCTCCGAATCTGCTCCAAATTTCAAGGATGGACTCGCCTGGATTTACTCTAAAACCGAGCATGTAGACTTTGTACCTGTCCATATTTACGCCCATTTCATGAATAGCAGTAAACCGGAGCTTTATCTATCAATTGGAGAATCAGTTAATCACGATAAATCACTAAGCAGGAGTGAATTAACTAAATTATTTGAGAACGATATTCAGCAAATTAACGGCCAAACAAGAGCTGTAGCGGGAGTTTCTGATGAGGGCTTTAAACCTCAATTTTAGCCTAAATAATTAAGGTTACCATGTCCACGGGTACATCAGCTTTGATTTTTGTACCCAATGAGCTTGCTCGTCCATGTATCTGAGTCGCATATGCACCAGAGGCCAGTACATCCCGGAATATATATTTTTGGGATATATATATTCTGAAATTCCATGTGCTGCATGAACTTGCCCATTATACTTAATTATTGAATCACCCAAAAAACGTTGGTAAAAAGGACCGTCATCTATTTTAGATTTACATTGAATATTTACAGATACTTGACCTATTTTTAAGTCTATTTTTCGGGCAGAATTCAGTCCAAACCAATTTCTTGAAAAGTAGTCGAGATTAGCCTCTTTAAAATGCTCCATCACCTTTTGATTTTCACGCTCGATCATCCATCCCTCAAACTGAGATTGCCCGTGCTTTTGCATCAGGTAATAGATAAATGTGAAGTCCTCAAAATGATATCTTCCCCAGTACCAATCTCGGAAACTTTCCTTCATAGGTTCATGTCCGATATTGTGATCGTGGTATCCCGAACCTTCAAAACGAAACTCCTCTTCCCCATCGATACCATTCACATCAAACAAAACAGAAACATCAGTTCGGGGCTGTATTAAATTCCAGGTATGACGGTCTGTACTTTCGGAAGTAATTAAATCAGGATTTGTTCTCGTCCCCCGCCCATTAATTTCTCCTTTAATAGAATGACCAGACGCTAACTTCTGATCTAACTTTATATTGAAATTGAACTCCTTCTCTTCACCTGAGTAATGCACAATATCATCACCGACCTTCAATTCCCTATTACTCTCATCCCAGTAAAATTCAGCTTCATCGTATTCCAGAAAGCTGTAGTAGACGGTCTTTCCATTCTTGTATAAAGAAACACTTATGGCAGGGTAAGCGTCCTGAAGATCTTTTTCCGTCTCTATTTCGTTAATGTACCTCGTTGAGAAGGGATTATGTTCATAGAAGATGACCACATAACCATAGTTTCCATCGTCACTTAAACCATCAAAATACCACCACTCGTAGCCACCGAACGACTTTTTAAAATCAGGAGTTATATGCCTTACATCTGTAGATATATTCATATTCAAATAAACTAACTGTATTGGTGAACGGCAACGCTCTGTTTACTAACTTTCGTTCATGGAAATATTACTTTACATAGCAGCCAGCTACATCGGATTCACTCTTTTTGTGTTTACCAGAAACTGGTTTGAGTTTAAATCACTGTCTGATCAACCAGACTTTACTTCCGCCAAAGCCGCACCCTTGGTCAGTATTTGCATCCCGGCTCGTAATGAAGAGGCTGTCATAGATCGGTGTGTAACCTATGCGCTTAAACAAGATTACCCAAATTTTGAAGTTTTGGTGCTAGATGATAACTCAACAGATGGAACTACGGAAATTCTAGATGAGCTTTCAGGAATCATAAATAACCTGCACCATCTCATAGGCAAGCCTAAACCTGATGAGTGGCTGGGTAAGCCCTGGGCTTGCCATCAGTTAAGTAAACATGCCAGTGGGGAATATCTGGTATTTATTGACGCGGATGTATGGCTGGAAGAACGTGCGATCAGTAAGGCTATCCATGCACTTCAAAGCTCAGATGCTATTACCGTTTGGCCCAAGCAGGCTGTAGAAACCTTTTGGGAAAAGTTGATTATCCCTATGATTTATTACGGTCTTTATTCCCTCCTCCCCGCAAAATATGTTGAACAAACCCCAAAATGGTTGCCAGAGAAACTGAGAAAAAAGATGGCTCCTCAGTTCGCAGCTGCATGTGGACAATTTATAGCGTTCACAAAATCCGCTTACGAAACCATAGGGGGTCACACTTCAGTAAAGCAAGAAATTGTGGAAGATGTTGAACTCTCTAAAACAATAAAGCGGAACGAGCTGTCCATTACCATGTATGATGGAGTTGATACCGTAAATTGCCGGATGTATCAAAATCATCACGATATTTTCGAAGGACTGCGAAAGAACTTTTTTGTTGGCTTTGGCCGGAATGTGCCACTCTTCCTTTTCATGGCGACCATGCAAGTGATCACATTTATACTTCCGGTGATCTTTCTTTTCATTGGAAATTCATTTACTCAAACCTTATCTGCTGCTCTCATCGGAATTTTTCTAATACAACGCTGGCTTATGGATTATAGATTTCGCTGGAATCCTTTTGTAAGCCTGCTTCAGCCTTTAACCATCCTTTGGTATGAAGTATTAGGTATACGTTGCCTATGGGATCATTTCACCGGCAAAAAAGCAACTTGGAAAGGGCGTGATGTCTGAAGAAAATTAATCCCAAATTCGAAAATATTCGTTTTCTTTTTTGCTCATTGATAGACATATTTAGGATGTATGAAAGCATTGATCAGCAAATACCTGAAATATCTTAGCGTAGAAAGAAATGCTTCAGAACATACTATCATTTCTTATGAAAATGACCTCTCCTCTTTCCTTGATTTCACGGCTAAAGTAAATGAGCAAAAGCCCGAACAAGTTGATATCTCCCTCATCACCCGATTAAGTATAAGGCTTTGGCTGGGCGATTTATCCGAACAAGGTCTTGCTAAAACATCTATCGCACGAAAGGTTGCTGCACTTCGTTCTTTTTTTAAGTACTGCTTTAAACGTGGACACATTGAAAAGAATCCGGCACACCTTTTGGTGGTTCCCAAAAAAGAGCAGACGTTACCTAAAACAGCCACGGTTGAGGATATTACCAGAATGATGGAAGCTGTAAATATAGAAACGGTAAGAGGATTACAGGATCGAGCCATTCTTGAATTATTTTATGCAACCGGAATGCGTCTCAGCGAACTAACCGGATTGAACTTGACTGACATCGATCTTAAACAAAATCAGGTTAGCGTTCATGGGAAAGGCAATAAACAGCGAATTATTCCATTGGGTAAAACAGTGGCAACTATTTTGAAAGAGTTCAGAGAAAAAAGAACGGAATTATACGGCGAACGAACAGACGGTGATGCCAGAAAAGCTTTATTTATTGCAGCAAGCGGCCAGCGTATGTACGATCGTGCAGTTCGTTATATGGTTGAAGATTATTTGAAAAAAACGAGTGAGGTCACACAAAAAAGCCCTCACGTATTGCGCCACAGTTTTGCCACTCATATGTTAGACAATGGTGCAGACATACGAATTATTAAAGAATTTTTGGGCCATGCCAACCTTGCAGCAACGCAGGTATACACTCACACCAGTATGGAAAGACTGAAAAATGTGTATGAGCAGGCTCACCCAAGAGCGAAAACGTAAAATAACATTCATTATTAATTAAGGAGTTCAAAAATGAAAACCACATTCACAGCACGACATTTTGAAGCAAGTGCAGACCTACAGCAATACAGCCGCGATAGCGTAGAAAAATTGGAGCAGTTTTATGACCGAATTGTAATGTGTGATATTATTTTACAGCCTACCCCAGCTGATGAAAATCCTCAACAGGCTGAGATTATTGTTAAAGTACCCAGAAAAATATTAACGGCTAAGGAATCAGCTTCTACTTACGAGAAGGCCGTACATAACGCCGTAGAAGTTATCAGCCGGCAGCTCAAGAAATACAAAGAAAAAATGCACGCAACTCATTAATCACGCACATGCCCTTTAATCCACAAGATCCAATCCCACGCAAAGATCAAATTTCTGTTTCCTATTTGGTAAGCAGATTGCGTGAGCGCGTCCACATTAACATTGATGCATGTGTTTCGGAAAATTGCTCCGGAGACCGTTACGTCGTTGAGGCCGACTTACACCGTCCGGGATTGGCCCTTGCGGGTTATATCAACTTATTTACTTACCAACGCATCCAGATTATTGGCAACACAGAAACCCAGTTTTTGGGGAATATGGGTACTGATAAACAACTGGAATCTTTTAGAAATATCACTCAATTCGAAATACCGGTTATTTTTTTAACGGATGGAAACAGCCTGCCGGAGCCCCTGTTGAATGCTGCTAAAGAATCAGGCATTCCGGTCTATTCCACTCCTTACGAAACAACCCGATTCATGTACCTGCTTCGTGATTTTTTGGAGGATCAATTTGCCGTTCAAACTATGGTGCATGGTTCAATGATGGATGTATATGGAATTGGAATTTTAGTAGCAGGAAAATCAGGTATCGGTAAAAGTGAAGTTGCTCTCGACCTCGTTGAACGTGGTCATCGTTTAGTAGCTGATGATGTAGTAATGCTTACTAAAAAGAATAATGTATTGATGTCATCTGCCACCGAAATGAGCAAACACTTTATGGAAATACGTGGCCTTGGCATTGTAGATGTCATGTCCATGTTTGGAATCCGTTCTATTCGCTATCAAAAAAGACTGGAAGTTGTCTTGGAACTTACGCTTTGGGATGAGACTCGTGAGGTCGAACGCACAGGATTGGATCATGATTCAGTAAATATGCTTGGCTTAGATATTCCTCTTATCCATTTACCCATCACTCCGGGAAAAAATATCACGGTAATTGCTGAGGTCATTGCCATGAATTATTTGTTGAAACATTATGGTTATGATCCCGCTAAAGCTTTCCAAGAACGTATTAAATCAAGTATTGGCGAAAAAACAAAAGGAAGGGACATGTCTCCGAAACGAGCCATCGAATATTTTGAAGGTGACATTGAATAATGTGTAACATTAGAGTTCCGGCTTACTCTTTGAATGTGCTGTTTAGCTCATTATCTTAGACAAGTTTTTGAACAAGGTTAGTATATGTCCATAAAAAATCATTACTACTACGACGAAACAAATTGCGACTTTGTACCCATTGAGTATAATCGCGTGGAGCAGGTTGTCTACAATCTTTCTATCTGGATTTTATCCGGGGTTGTGCTCACCGGCATAGGTATTATCCTCCTCTCTACGTACATCGGCACCCCTGCAGAACTTGCCCTCCAGGCTGAAAATGAAGCTCTGTACGAACAGCTGGAAAGCACGAAAGGAGCTCTTATTCAGTTAGATGATCAAATCACTGAAATCGCTCAGAAAGACAACGAAGTATATCGTTCTGTGTTAGGAATGGAAGAGATTTCTTATGATGAGCGACAAGCCGGTGTGGGTGGTTCTGATCCCTACAATGAATTTGATGTGTACAATGAATCTACATCTGAATTACTAAAATGGACGGCCTCTAAAGTTGATAATCTGGAACGGAGAATTGGTATCCAGAAATTGAGCTTTGAAGAAATTAAAAGTCAGTACAACGTCAATAAAGAAAAGATGAGCCACATCCCGGCTATCAAACCAACTTCAGGTATTTTGCTTAGTGGTTATGGCGTTCGTTATCATCCCATCCTCAAATATAATCGTCGGCATAACGGACTCGATTTCCGCGCTGATATCGGTGATGCAGTCTTTACTACAGGTAATGGTACTATCAAATATGCGGGCCGACAAAGCACGCTTGGTTTAATTGTAATCGTAGATCATGGCTTTGGATACGAAACTTTATATGCACATTTATCCGGCTTGCCTAAGGGCATGAAGAAAGGCAGCAAAGTAGAGCGTGGACAACAAATTGGGATGGCTGGAGACTCAGGACTTTCCGAAGGTCCTCACCTCCATTACGAAATTCATTTCAGAGGAGAGCCTGTAGATCCTATCTACTACCTCTTTGCTGACACTTCTCCGGAAGAATACGCCATGTTCAAAGAGATTTCAGAAACAAATACAAACTCTTTGGATTAATCATCTTATCGATTTCTTATAACAAAGCTCCTCAATATTGAGGAGCTTTTTTTGTGGCATCAAAGTTTCCTTTTCCCTTTATTTGATGCACTTACAAACCAATCATATCTCATGAAACGCATCCTCACTTTAGTACTTTTCTCAATACTCCCTTTTTCTTCTGAAATCATTGCACAATCTGCTCTTACTGCAGAACATCGCCAACACGCGCAGGACCTCATCACTAAGGCGATGGGAAGTGACCTTGCATGGGAACGGCTAACGTATATGGCCGACACCTTTGGTCCTCGATTCAGTGGTTCCCAAAATCTTGAAGACGCTATTGACTGGATTGTTGAAACCATGGAGAAAGATGGGTTCGATAAAGTTTGGACACAACCGGTAATGGTTCCTCACTGGGTACGAGGTGAAGAATCAGCAACCTTACTCTCTCCAAGGGAAAAAGATTTACCGATGCTCAGCCTGGGTGGAAGTGTTGCTACTCCAGAGGGTGGAATTTCAGCCGAAGTGATAGTCGTAAAAAGTTTTGAGGAGCTGGAGCAGGTAAAGGATCAGGTGGAAGGTAAAATTGTTCTTTATAACGTTGAATTTACTTCTTATGGAAGAACAGTTCAGTATCGCGTAAACGGAGCTATTGAAGCTGCAAGACACGGTGCAGTGGCGAGTATAATTCGTTCAGTAGGTCCCTATTCTATGAAAACCCCACATACTGGCACCATGTATTATGATGAAGAGGTTCCAAAAATACCTCATGCTGCAATCACAATTGAAGACGCTATGTTAATTCAAAGACTATCCGATCGCGGGGAGAAAATTGAAATTAATCTGAATATTCAGGCTGAGACACTTCCTGATTTCGAATCCAGAAATGTAATTGCTCAGATCAAAGGCACAGAATATCCGGAAGAGATTATAGTACTGGGCGGACATATTGACTCTTGGGATGTTGGTCAGGGCGTAATGGATGATGGCGGTGGATGTGTAGCCGCTTGGGAAGCAGTACGAATAATGAACGAACTTGGTATCAAACCAAAAAGAACCATTCGCGTTGTTTTATGGACCAATGAAGAAAATGGTTTACGCGGAGCTGAGGAATATCACCGCTGGGTAAAAGAAGAAGAGAAATCTTTAGGGAATCATGTGCTTGCTATGGAATCTGATGCGGGCGTTTTCGACCCGATTGGTTTTGGGTTCTCAGGAAGTGATGAAGCTTATAAAATTCTATCAGAAATTGGTGAAACCCTTTCTTCTATTGAATCCGGTGAAGTTTCAAAAGGCGGTGGCGGTGCAGACATTGGTCCACTGATGCGTGATGGCGTTCCCGGTATGGGCTTATCTGTAGACGGATCTAAATATTTTTGGTACCACCACACCGATGCGGATACCATGGATAAACTGGATAAAGAAGACTTTAACGAGTGTGTTGCTACAATGGCTGTATTCGCCTACGCCGTAGCTGATATTGAGGAACGGTTGCCTCAGTAATCGTTCTTTTATTTATTCTCTTCAAGAAATGCTTTTTCGAGCTGCTCCCCTGCTTTGATGGACTGTTTTAGCCAGAAGTACTTCAGCTCGGCTATTTCTTCGCCTGACAGCCTCCAATCCACGTTCGAGTCTCTTAGCCTTCTTGTAAGATTATAAAGGCATATGGCGGCACTGACCGAAATATTGAAGCTTTCGCTGAAACCGGCCATTGGGATTTTCACAAACCCGTCGGCGAGTTCTTTTGCTCTATCACTAATCCCGTCCAATTCTGTCCCAAAAACCAGGGCCATTTTATCATCAACAGGCAAGTCATTCAGGTTTAAATCATTTTCATGAGGAGAGGTTGCAATGACTTTATATCCCTTTGCTTTCAAAGATTTAAAACAAGCTTCGGTGTTATCCATATTCGGCTCATTGTACCTGAATTGAGTAAGCCATTGATCGGCGCCGATAGTTACCTGGTTTGATGCATCAAATTTGTTCTGATTCTCTATGATGTGTACATCCTGAATTCCAAAACCATCACAACTGCGAAGTACCGCGCTAGCATTATGTGATTGATAGATATCCTCTACTACTACCGAAATATGGCGGGTACGCAACCGTACAGTCTCTTCGATTTTCTGCCAGCGGGACTCAGTCGCAAATTTCCGCAAATACTCTGTCAGCTTGTTTTGTGTGTTTGCATCCATAATAGATTCCTTAACATAAAAAAAGCCTCGCACATATTATTTATGAACGAGGCTTTACAATTCTTTGTCAAATTATTCACAGCGGAATACAAATCCTTTTTTACGAATAGTCTCGATGTAATCAACTTCCGTATGCTCTCTGATTTTCTTTCTCAGATAGCTGATGTACACATTGATATAATTGGTTTGTGTATCGAAATGAATGTCCCACACTTTTTCAGCAAGTTCTTCTTGTGTGATTACCCGATTTCTATTTTTCAGAAAGTAAACCAATAAGTTAAACTCATTATTTGTGAGCTGAACTTTATCGCTGTTAATAGAAAATTCACGCTTTAATAAGTCAACTCTAAGTTCTTTACAAGTTAACTGCTGCTCGCCACCCGATTCTGTACGGCGTTTAATTGCATCCATACGCGCAATCAATTCTTCGGTGTTAAAAGGCTTTGTCAGATAGTCATCTGCTCCCACTTTCAGGCATTTAACTTTTACGTCTGTCTCTTGTTCGCCGGAAAGGATAAGCACAGGAGTAGTCACATTAGCACTGCGGATATTTTTACAAACTTCATATCCATCTCCATCAGGAAGGCCAAGATCTAGTATGATCATATCAAAATCACCGCCTATAGCATTAGATTCTCCATTTGTGGCATTATCAGCAGTAGAAACAGAGTTTCCATTATGCTCAAGTACGGCTTTAACTAAAGTACGAACAGACGGATCGTCTTCAATTACAAGTATATTCATTCCTTCGTGGGGTTTTATTGTAGCTATGTTTACGGAATCCTAATGATTTATGGGCTACTTTTCAATAGTTGGATTAAAATAACTTAACAAACATTAGAATCAAAGAGCTATCCAAAAGAACTTCATTCTGCATAATCTAATGCCTTTAACCAATCCTTAGAAGCAGATACAAATTGATCTGACAGCTCATGGCCAGCGTCTAACAATTTGAATTCTGCGTTAAAGCCTTCACTTTTCAAGAGCTGAACACATTCCTTCTGGGGATCCGGAAAAACGCTTGTATCATTTTTCCCATGCAGGGCTAATATTTTAATATGGTTTGCCTGATCTCTTTTTTCATCAAATGCTTCCGTTTTGATCCTCCCTCCTACAACAATCAATTCATTTACGTGCTTCCATCTTGAGAATGCAAAATATCCTCCCAAATATCCGCCCATCGAGTAACCAAACACGCAAAGCCTGCTTATGTCAATAACATCGACAAGCCCATCAATAATCTCCTGTATAAATTCGGAGGCTACTTCCATCGATTTAATGAATTGCCCCTGATTGCCATCATACAAATACCAGGCTCTTCCCCATTTTGAGACATTAACTTCCCTTGACGTGTCATAGATTGGATATGGTCCCTGAATAAACAAGTGATACGCATTCAAATCCAACATCTTATCCATTTTCTTTTCGAGATATTCAATGTTTTGATTGTATCCATGCAGGTATAAAATAAGTGGCTTTTTCCCTTTCTTACCCGTTTCGATCAATTTATAAGGTACTTCTACTTTAAAGGAAGTTTTACCTGAAATAAGTACGTCGCGCATAGCTGATTTTTACTTTTAGGATGCTTTGATGAGTAGATACAAAATTTCTAAAACACTCTCGTAAATTTATCACAATCTAAATTGGGTTTTGAAGGGATTCCTTTTAATTTCGGCAAAATATTTTAATCAATTATCCCAAGATGGCTGTAATACGTAACGACTGGACTAAAGAAGAAATCTCTGACATCTATAACACTCCACTTATGGAGCTCATATATAGAGCCCAAACTGTGCACAGGGAGCACCATGAGACGGGAGAAGTCCAGGTGTGTACGTTACTTTCCATAAAAACCGGCGGTTGTTCTGAGGATTGCGCCTACTGCCCACAGTCTGCCCGGTACGACACAGATGTGAACGCTCAAAAGATGATGCCTAAAGAAATGATTCTCGCATCAGCTGAACGAGCTAAAGAAGCGGGAAGTACTCGTTTTTGTATGGGAGCGGCTTGGAGAAGCGCTCGTAAAACCAAAGATTTTGATAAGGTACTGGATGTTGTTTCTGATATCGCAGACATGGGGCTTGAAGTTTGTGCAACACTCGGTATGCTTGATGATGACCAAGCTAAAAAACTAAAACAGGCCGGACTCTATGCCTACAACCACAATCTGGACAGCAGCGAAGATTTCTACAAAAAAATAATTACCACCCGCTCTTACGACGATCGCCTGGACACTATTAAAAAAGTACAGGATAACGATATTTCGGTTTGCTCCGGTGGAATCATTGGCATGGGTGAAACTCATGAAGACCGAATGGGACTTCTTTATACCCTCTCCAATCTGGATAAACATCCGGAGTCTGTCCCTGTGAATGCTCTGATCGCTGTGGAAGGAACACCAATGGAAAATCAACCTAAAGTACCTTCCTGGGAAATGGCACGAATGATTGCCACCGCCCGTATCCTGATGCCAGAATCCATGGTTCGCCTTTCAGCAGGACGTGTACGAATGAACTTCGAAGAACAAGCGCTTTGCTTTATGGCCGGTGCGAACTCCATCTTCACCGGAGAAAAACTTCTTACCACCGACAACAATGAGCTCGAAGAAGACATGCACATGTTTGAGTTATTTGGACTAAAACCTCGCCCCGCTTACAAAAATGCTAAGCCGGAGCATGTACCTGAGGCAATAGCCTGATTATTCAAACCGGAGTTATTCATAATTTAATTCTCTATTAAAGATTAGGTAATACGTGTGTTTCATATTCCCGTATGAAACCAAATTACCTAATACTGTTACTTCTGCTTGGTGAAATATTACTCACACCTAGTCTCTGTGCAGCTCAAAACACAAAGAATGAGGTTGAAGAATCCATAAATAAAACAGAGATGCCTGCCTTGGCTCTTTCTTCTCTAAATGAATTTTGGAATGAGGAAAAAAAAGCAGATTTTTATCGGCAATTAGACGGTAAAAAGATCAGCTATGAAGTAAAGTTTGATTGGGAAGGACACTTATACAGTTTCCAGTTTGACTCGGCCGGTTTGCTTATTGATATAGAGCAACTGGTAGAGTTCAACGAACTCTCACAATCTTTACGGAACACCATCACAGAAGAAATAGACAAGCAGTACTCGAAGTATAAATTCACCCGGGTTCAGCGTCAATTTTTAAATCAACAGAAGAGCAATAATGCGATTATTGAGACCATAAAAAGTGGTTCCACTGGTCGTTTAGCTATTCGCTACGAGATAGAAATTGACGGACAAAATAAAGATGAACTCGGTTCCTTTGAGTTACTGTTTGACGTAAACGGTAATTTCATTCAGAAACGTAGAATTGTGAGACGTTCGCTGGATAACATTTGGTAATTTATGTTTTCAAAAAAAGTTTGGGGATTCCTCCTTGCAGGAATGCTATCCCCTTTATGTGTTTTTTCTCAGCAAGCAGACCTTATCTGGAATCCTGAACTTTCTTATTCATGGAAAACTTCCGACCGAATGGGATATAATGCAAAACTCTCGATGTTCAATTCCGCTCGAGATTTTGACAATCAGGCTGCCATCGAATACATCGAACCCCAGTTTTCTTTTTCATACGGCCTTTCTGCAGGCACCAAAATTGGAGGAGGCTATTACTACCGGCTCTCTACTCCCTTTGTTGATGGACATCAATATGAACATCGGTTTTTAGAACAGATTGGATTTGTTTCTTACTTAGGAGATCGTAGAATTGGTCACAGAGTTCGGCTTGAACAGCGCATAAGATCAAGCTCCTATCAAAACAGACTCCGATATCGCCTGAGTTATGACTTCCCTTTAGATGGAGAGAAACTGGACGCCGGAGAAAAGTACCTTATCCTAAAAGATGAGATGATGACAGCCTTCAATCAAGACGCAGCCGATGCAGAAAACAGATTTTCGATCGGATTAGGCTGGTACTTTAACTCAAAACAAAAATTTGAAGCCGGTTTCCAATATCGAACCCAGGATATTTTCAGCGATGGCGGAATTGAACATTTATTTCTCCTGAGCACATCATACTATATAAACCGATAAGATTGATCACTCTTCAAACCCTTCCCGGAATTTAACTCCACCCGTTAGGTGTCAGTTTCAGGATATATATAATTGGTGATTTCATTGAATAAGCTGAATAAATCCCCATTATTAAAAAGACAACGTGTATAAATGGAAATAAAAGCTCAAAAAATGGAGCTGTAAACCCTAGGCTTATACCATTTACCAATGTCTTGATGAGCCAATAAAGAACTTCAAAAAAGGCAATGGTTACGAAGAAATGCGTAACTCCAATTACGTACTTATTCTTTCCCTCCATCAGCTTTTCCTGATTGCTAAGCTGATTATACCGACTGGCTAAATCTCTCCCAATTTCATTCTCGAACTCTTTTTGATCCAGCTCTTGCTCTATCTCATTCTTCGGGTTCTTCATAAAAATACTCAATCATATTTCCATCAGGGTCGGCCACAAATAAGAATCTGCCTTTTTTACGGTTTGCAGGCCCACTCATTATGGTGACTTCTTTATCTCGGAAATACTTGGCCAGCTCATCCACTTGTTTCGGCTCATCAACATAAAAGCCGAAGTGATCTACTCTAAAATCTCTTGAAGTAGGATCATAACTGGTTTCAGCTTCTACAATAACCAGCGTATCTTTATCACCAATTCTATAAACAGCCATACTCTGACCCATGGTTCTTATCATTTCAAGACCCAAGATATCTCCATAAAATTCTTTAGAGGCATCAATGCGGTTTACTCTTATGGTGATGTGGTTTAACCCGGTTGGTTTAAAATTTATATCCATTTTCAGATGATTCTACATTTTTAAATTTATGAGACAAACATACAACCCTGTTCTCAAATTCCAAACTCGAAATTCAGTCTTCAATTATTCATCAGACTTTGTAATTTAGATTCACCCAATAATTGTTCAAACAAAAGGAAAGCGTGTCCACACTTTTTATAGTAGCAACTCCCATAGGTAACCTTCAGGATCTATCGCCGAGAGCAGTTGAGGTTTTACAGTCGGTAGATTACATCGCTTGCGAAGACACACGAACTTCCGGGCATCTCCTACAAAGATTTCAGATTGATAAACCTACCTTCTCTTTTCATCAGCACAATGAACACCGAAAAGTTGGGCACTTAATGAATATTCTGGATGCCAATCAGGATGTAGCGCTTATCAGTGATGCCGGAATGCCGGGTATTTCTGATCCCGGATTTTTAGCTGTACGCGCCGCTCAAAACGGAAACCACACTGTTAGTGTAATACCCGGACCTGATGCCGCTACAACAGCTGTGGTAGCCAGCGGACTCCCTTGTGATCGGTATATCTTTGAAGGCTTTCTTCCCCACAAAAAAGGACGCCAAAAAAGATTGGGGCAGCTTTCGGAAGAAGAACTCACCATTATTATATATGAAAGTCCGAACCGGCTACTCAAGTTATTAGGTGAAGTGGAAGAACATTTTGAGCCCGAACGATTGGCAGCTGTAGCTCGTGAACTCACCAAGAAGTTTGAAGAAGTTACCCGTGGGACTATAGCAGAACTCAAAGCTGAATATGAGCAAAGGGATTCCATTAAAGGTGAAATTGTGGTCGTAATTTCAGGAAAAGGATACTCAGAATAATGATGAAGGAATGGCTTGAAAATAAATGGGTGTTGTCTATATCAGCGGGAATTTTATTGGGATTGAGCTTCCCTCCCGTCAATCTCTCTTTTTTAACGTTCCCGGCTTTTATCCTGCTGTTCCATCTTTCCCAAAAATGTGATTCTTACAAACAGCTCGCCTACTACAGCTATGCCGGTTTTGTGCTTTGGAACTTGATTGGCACTTATTGGCTGATGATGGCAAGCCTTGGGGCAGGTATTGCCGCAATTTTGGCTAACAGTGTGTTAATGACCATCCCCTTATGCCTGGGCAGCTTCTTCTCCAAAAAAAGCAAATCACCGTTGCTCATTGCGCTTTTACAGGCTTCAGCATGGGTGAGCTATGAGTTCCTGCACCACCATTGGGATTTATCCTGGACCTGGCTTTCTATCGGCAATGCTTGGTCAAATATGATTGGAGTCATCCAGTACATTTCATTTACCGGGCATATAGGTATCACTTTTTGGGTAGTCCTAAGTTCTGCACTTGCTTATCAGGTTCTAAGACATACTCAACAGAAAATACGCTATGTAGCATTAGCAGCATTCCTCATTTTTCCGGTTTGGTCTTTTTTACTTTTTGATGATACCCCGGATAACAATCAGTCTAATCTTACCGAAGTTGCCATTATTCAACCTAATCACGATTCTTATGAATCCTACGGTGGAATGAGTGGATTACCGGAAGTTATGGACAGCCTTTTTGGGCTGACTTCAAGAACCATCACCCCAACTACAGATTTAATTATATGGCCCGAAAACGCCATTGATGGATATATCTTTTTAGACTCTCCTACTGCGGATAGAATTGCAGATTCAGCCAAAGTGTGGGATATGAATTTTCTGGTTGGAACCGGACTCTTCAAAACATACCCTCAGGATACGGACGTACTTTACAGGGGATTTTATCAAGGCGCCCCTTTCAACATCTTTAATGCCACCCTATATGTGGATGCTGATGGAAACATCTCTGCTTATGAGAAAGCGAATCTGGTGCCCATTGTTGAGCGCATTCCCTTTCTTCCTACTCTAACTGCTTTAGATGTTTTTGATTGGGTAAACTGGGGTGAAGTTGCCGGTTTCGGAAAAGGAAATTCAGTGGATATGATTGATACTGAAAGCTTCCGAACAGGCGGCCTTGTTTGCTATGATTCCGTTTATCCTACTTGGATTCGTGAATTTGTTCTTCAGGATGCCACATTCCTAACCATTATTACCAATGATGGCTGGTGGGGTAACACAAGCGGACATTACCAACACTTTGCCTATGCACGGCTTCGCGCTATTGAGTTTGACCGCTGGATTGCACGAAGTGCCAATAACGGAATCTCGGGAATTATTGCGCCCAACGGAGTCATCAAGTATAAAACCGATTACTGGGTCCGTACCGGATTTACAGGAACCATTCAAAACCTACATACCCAGACTTTTTATACTCGATTTGGTAATTGGCTTCCCCTTCTTTGTCTCTCAATTACCGTTCTTGGATTTGGCTTCTTGCGGTTCAGAAAACAAGAAAATTAGGAAAGTAATCAGCTTCAGCTCTATCTCTTTTGAAGTGATTGCCGGTTTTATCTTGACTGGATAGCAATCTTGAAGTTAAACCGAATCTCATGATTGGTTCGCGGTGGGAAGGCAGATGACTTTGGTGTCACTTTAGTCAACGTATATTCAAAGTTTGAAGTGACCGTTTGCGAAAACCGGTATCCAAATACCAAAGAGCCATTAATTCTGTTCTGCCCGGTCACAAACGGATCAGTAAAATCATATTGATTGACTTCCGTAATGAGTTCGGTATCACTTAACACCTCATCCACATCCTGATTCAAATAAAATTTCTTCTCAGTATCATCAGCAAAACCACCGTTTATAGCTACCGTAATATTGTTTTTAATCTTCGGAAAAATAGGAATTCTAACATTTTTGAAAGTATAATTAACAGTTGCTGATAGGCCTTTAGAGCCTCTTTCAGTTACCGTTCTGCTGGAAAGAGCCAAACTGGTAGTATTACTTTTATCAAAGCTAACTTGTGTTCTTAAGTCAGATTCCCACGTAACATTAAGCTGAATAAGAGGTGAAAAACGACGTTCAACGTTTATGGAGTTTGGTTCATATAATTCTTTTCGGTCAATAACGCTAAAAGCACCTAATCCCTGAGGATCCTGAATTCCGGTAAGCGTATTTAAACTCCATCCCAGTCTGTAGCTACCAGTATAGCCGTGAGTCAGTGTAGCTGCCCGCATAGCGTTGCCAATAAAGGGAATCAAATCCTGCACACCTGACCATGTAACTCGCCAGTTGGGCTTAGGAATAGGCGTATAACCCTTCTGCCCGATAGCGCTGGTTCCACCCCCTAAATATGCTCTTCTAAAATCCTCTTCAAGCGTATTTCGGTTAAGCACAATTCTTCCATCTCCATTACCACCCGCTTCAACATCATCACTAATTACCCCGTCCTCAGCATTCAAATCATCAAACGCGGTTTGGAGCTGTCGTTCATATAAATCGCGATATCCTTTACCAAAAGACCATACCGAAGAACTGATGTTTCCACTTGATGAAATGGTTGAATTAAATTCACCTCCTGGAGTCAATGCAATGGTATTGGTTTCGCGCTCATCCCATTTTGTATTCCAGCTCAAATCAACCGTGAAATTTTCAAACAGGTTGAGCTTGGTACCCATCGTAATGTTATCAGAGTAGGTGTTATTTTTAGGCAATGTAATCGCACTTCCCGAAGGACTTTGCTGGATTAGTTGTGAGCGAGGCAGTTCCTCATCAATACCGAGCCTGTACCCAAAAGGTGGTGAGTAATTGCCTTCAGCCTCTCCTGCTAAGGAATAAAAAATCTGAGAATCCCCACTATATCCGGCTTGTGATGATGTCTTATTTTGATTGTAGGTGATATCAACACTTTCCATGCTGAAAATGGCCAAAATAGCCTTCCTTCCAAGATATTGAACGTCTTTAACCAGATCGGGACTTGGTGCTTCTTCACCGTTACCGTTCGAAGGGCTGGATTGGTTTCTTGCTTTAGTTTCTTTGGTATTCTCTTCTTCTAATCTCTGAAAGAATCCAATCTTGTCGATTAAACTTCCAATGCCAAGTTTTACGGTATGGTCTAACCGGAACCTATTGGATACACCTGCTCCTAATCTGGAACCGCTCGGGCTGTTTGTCCAGCCAAAACCTCCGGCATATGAAGCCGAATAGGTAAACCATTCCATTCCTTTAAGCTTATTGAACTGAGGGCGCCAGCTTGCCGTATAGGTTTCATCATAATTTGAACGCCTTCCCGAAAGTGTATCGGTTATAATTCCATTTAACACCTCAAATGTTGGAGTCAGCGTATAAGTACTGCTATCGGCATCAATCCCGGTCTTATTAATATTTTCTCGCCCCGCACTGGATAAATCATAGCTGGTATTGGTACGGAATGAAATGGGTATTGATGGCGTCAAATTGTAGTTAAAACCAAATCCGGATCGCTGATTGAAGGTCTGGCTTTGCTGTAAAGACTGAATTTCTTCCAATCCGTCATCATCAAACTCTGCACGGCGCCGGGTCTCTTTATAAGAGCGGTTCAGGTTTGCCGAAGCGTTTATTGAAGTCGGCATATAGCCCAATCGCAGGTTCGAAAGTACACCTACCACCGGAACTTCTTCTGTAAATCCGAAAGGCTGCCATAACTTCACGTTATTAAACGCAAGATTGTATTGGATGGATGAGCTATAGTTCCAGTCATCCTGAAACTGGATTTCCGGGTTCTTGGAATGCCCCTCGTTATACACATAACTCAGCCGGGTTTTATCAATGGTATATCGGGCTAACTTACTTTCAGAATTCTGCTTGGATATATTTGAAACATTAACAGAGAAATTATTATTTACTGTCTCTATCTCATTAAGGCGCTGGTTTATCTGTGCTTGCTTTTCCGATTCCGTCAGCTCATTGTTACTGTTTGTGGCATCAATGAAATCATCGGTACGAATGTCCCCTTGGTTGGGTAAAAATTTAGGGGTAGAAATATTCTTACGTGTTGAAACTGTAACCGGGAAGTTCCAGCCATATCTGTCAGGTATAAGCTTGTGCAGGTTAACCGTTGAGCTTAAGTCATACCCAATCTGATCGGATACACTTCGTGAACCTAACCGGGATTCCAAGCCTCCAAAGCCCGTAGTAGTTCTTGAAAAGTTTGAATTAAAGGTGGCAATGTCAGCAAACTTAAAGTTAGCGTTTGCATTCGCTTTCCAGCCTTTCTCATTATCAAAACCAGACACGCGTAACTCATTCAGCCAGAATTCCGCATTTAAACTTGGTGAACCGGGGGAATTTATATCCGATGGATCATGAGGGTTATAAACTCCCATTCCAATTTCAGAAACCCGGCCTAATGATGGATTCCCTTTGATACTCACTACCGCTCCTTCAGCTATCTCTTCTCCATTAACTGAAAGGTTTGAAAGCTGCTGCTCAAACCGCTGTGTTAAATCACTTACTCCCTGCTGATCCCTAATCTGCTTTAGCTGATTAAATGCCGACAGAACCATATTCATACTGTTTTGATCGTATAGCCACACTTCTTCAGCATCAATTTCCAACTCCCCACCTCCTTCAGTACTGTACGCTGAGAAATCGAAATCAGGATCAGATGGGGTTACCGGCTGGCGATACTCGTAATAGTTCGCGTTTAAATCTGTACCCATTCGTACAACCAATTCAGCATCTGCTCTACCCTTGTCACTTTCATTACCTTCATAATAGCCTTCACCATGCACAAACATGCGCATGTTGGAGTAGTTTAAAAGATTTAGTCCACCCGGATATACCTTTTTGACCATCTGAATTTCTCCAGGACCTAAGTTTTCTACCCCCAATACAATGGACTGCTCGTTTGCCAATGATTGAACCTGAACGCCTCTGTTTAAAGCACGAATGGAACCATCAGGCTGGCGATAAGGAACAGGCTCACGGTTCGCATTCTCTTCAATATTGATAGTGGATACTTTAAACTCTCCGGTGAAATTCTCGTTCTCTTCAATGTTCTCCACCTTACGCCACTGGCTACCAATAAATTCAAAAGTAGCAAAACGCATAGTAAATGGCTTCTCGTAGCCGGACATCCACATTCGGATGTGGCTGATATTCTGAAAACCATCGATATCTCCCACTTTGCGCTTAAAATCGGAAAGTGGAATTCGAACTAAATGCCATCGGTTGGATTGACGTTCGCTCGGAACCTTATCAACAATGTAGGTTCTGTTATCAGGATCGGGATTGGTTTCAATTTCCAAAGAGTTAAAGTCAGCCGGGTTTAAGTTGACCTCATATTGATAGTAATTATTATTCGTCTCGATGTTTGCACGGCTTATTAAACCCTCAGTATCCGGACGTGTTGTGATAGCCCTTACCGACTCATCGCCACCCGCAGTAGGCGTGTTGCCTTCGTGGTATCCCATTACCCTATAGAATCGCTCTTGGATCGGTAGATCCTGCACACTGTTTTCCCTGTAGTACACATAGTCATCGTTAGATGGGTCAGCTAAAATAGACTGAAATTGATCGCTTTCCTCTCCGTATGATTCCCGCATAGAATCGATGAACGTACTAAATAAAGCTGTCTCTACTTTTTGTTCATCAAATCCATTTCTGCTTGGGACTCCATCAAACCCAACATCCTCTAACTCCCGGTCATCATTTGAAAATTGACCCTGTGGTGCGGTTGGATTAGCAGGAACATAAGACCTTGGATTGTCCTGGAACGTATCAAATTCAAGATTTTCAAGGTTCGTGGCTAAACCATCTTCCGTATTCAAATCAAAGTTGGGAACTACATCTTCGGTGATGGTTCCAATATCAATGTAGATTTTCCCGTCATAGTCAGCTATATCCTCAGCTGTAGGCTCCGCTTCACCCGGAAGAATAGGTTGCACCCAAAATTCGATGAACTCAATATTGTTTTGAGTTAAATCTTCTTGCCCTGAAGGCAGAGCAGCTGTCATCCCTCCCCATTGATTCTCAGGCTCATTCTCAAGTTTATTCCTGAGATCATAGTTGTAGTTATATGGACCTCGGTTTGATGGATTATAGTAAATGTCCAACGGTGTAAGTACCTGATCCTGTGCGTTATTCGTTTCACGCCCGGGGAAAACTTCTTCAGTAAGAACAATCTCAGCTTCCGGCTCCCTGCGACCCGCCCCGGCTAAGATGCTCTCAGCATTCCTCGGAATACTGTACCATGAAAACTGCCCTCTCAAATCAGAACGGTCAATCTTCGACTCAAGGGAACTATTCAATGACATTTCTGAATCTTGAAAGAAACCCTGATCCGGACCATATCCGGGAATAGCAGCAGGTGCAGCTGCTAAATTCCAGCGCGTTGGGCTGGTGAAAGAGATACTCAGTTCGGTTCCTTCAAAATCATCAATGAAAGACAGGCCGTTTTCTTCATCATTAAAAAGCTCGCCCTTATCAATAGCATCACGAACAGCATTGGTTTGAGAAACACCCGGCCTTAACTGTGCGAATTCTCCACTTACACTAATACTGGAAGCTTCCTTGGTTTGCAGAAGTGGGATCTTATCAATAAATCGGGTTATCCAGGGTGTATCAAATCTTGCATTTGCATCCAGACCCAATACCGTGTTACTAATGGATTCATTACCAATTCGAATTTTATCAGAAAGAGGCTGTTCATTTAACCTGAAGTAGGTTCCGCCAATGTTGATATCATCGCTCACCTCGTACTCTGCTCGAAGCCCCGTGAAATTTTTCTGCCCAATGGCATTCAGCTGATTTTTTTCAAATTCGATACGAATATCTTGTCCTGAGGCAAGGTATTGTTCACTCAAGATTGTAATGCTTCCAAAAGAATAATCAACTTCGTAATCTACCCCTTCTGTTAACTGTGTCCCTCCTGCAAATACTTTTACCGATCCTTCGACTATACCAAATCCGAGTGTGTAGTTTCCAGAAGTGCCTCCGGTAGAACTACCCTCAATTCTATATAATGTGTTTTTAGAAGTACTTTGATCAGCTGTGTTTTGCTTCTGATTATAAAGCTCAGTAAACGAGAGAGCTTGAACGGTAGAATCAGAAGCCGAAGTTTCCTCCAATAACTCAGTTATTCGGCTGCCAAAAGGTTCCAAATATGGAAATAAAATAGTCCCATTTCTGGCATCCAGAGCTATACCGGAAAAGTCAATCAGGTTATCCGGAGTAATAGCACCCTCTGTATTCGTTCTATCAAGCCCAAGGTCTTGCAATAGCGTAGTATTTTTTCCTGGAAGGTTTGTATCGTCTACGTTGCCACTGGTGAATTTCACGTCAAGCTGTAGCCCCTCTTGTGTTAAATTGGAAACTCCCAACGAATAGATGTTTCTCATGGTCAGAGGCCATGATTTCAAGTCCGGTGTTGGGTTATTTGTCCGAATGAGTTTAAAATAACTGAGGCCAGATGACTGCGGAGATATATCTCCAACCTCAATTGGTGTATTACCTTCTCCCTGCACAGGCTGCCTAATAAAAGAAACGGCCAAGTAAGCTCCCGTACTTAGTGTCCGATTCAGACTGATGTAGCCTAGTGCTTTATTGATTGAATAATCTGCTCCTTCCGTTAAAGGTCTGAAATACCCGTTATAAAAATCGTTACCGGCTACATTGAAATTCCCGGCTGAAGCACTTGTATTACTTCTGTTTTTTGAAAGGGAATCTTCCGGAATAACATCAAAATCAGGATTAGGAAGACCATACTGACCGCCGTTTTGCACAACCCCTAAATCAACAAAAGCAGCAGCACGTACCGCTTCAGGATCAGTAGTATTAATCTGAGGCTCTGAAATCCAAACCCTTAAATCTGAAATTTGGTATGCCTGGGTCAGTTGCTGAGGGTTAGAAACATTTTGCTCGAACGTCTGTCGATTAAAAAAGTCAATGAAAAAGTGACGGTTATTCTGATATTCTACTGGCCGGATTGCAAATTGTGTTTCTTGTGAACCGCCGGTAATCGTCTGAGTATCGCTTTCCCCTTTTTGCTGAGATACTACTGATGTTAGTCGAAGTGAGCCCAACTCGGCCACCGATTTAATTCCAAAAAGAGAAGCACCACCACGTATTAAAGAGTTTCCGGTTTCCATGGATACGTTACCCATTTCAATCCGCTTGATGATCTCATCTTCGTAGCCTTGATAGACAATACTTAAGCGGTTCTGGAAATCAAATGCACGCTCGGTATCCCAGTCTGTGGCAATAGTCAGTTTATCCCCAATGGTACCCTGAATATTCAGCTGCAGATTTTGGTTGAAGGTGGGGTCTATACGACGTTGCAAGTCAGGCTCAATGGTAGGGTCATCAATATTTTGAATTGAAACACCCACGTTCATATTTGCCGATCCGTTAACACGCAGATTAACTTCCGGCTTCCCAAAAATGGTTGTAAACACCGAAGACTGTCCGCCCGGAATCTGAAGACTAAAATCTAATAACCCTTTACCCTGCTGATCTTGCTCTTTATAATCGTTGATAAGGGTTTTTCTTATCTGAAGCTCTTGCTGCCTTTTTTTCTCAAGAACAAACTGATTAAAATTGAAAACCTGGGGAATATCAATTTCAATGCCATCAATTTTATGGCTTATGGTGTAGCTATCTGTAGAATCCCAGGTCGTCTCGTATTGTTCTTTAGAGAGATTTATATAATATAATTTCCCGGGTGATATAGACCTGGACAAGCTTACCGGTCCCTTAGGTGGACGGTAGATAAACTTCACCCCTTCAAGGGTACTATCAGCCTCGCTAACTGTTTTAGTGGTATCACTGGTATCTTGCGCAGACACACCCATCAACAGTAACCCATTCATTAAACATGCGAATGGCAGGTAATAAACTAATTTAAAAAAAGAATGCACCGGCTTTATTTACTGACTCGGTTATTACTTATTGTCTGTAGCGTTGTGCGATAGGCTAATATGGGTTTTTAAAATTAGTATGTAGATGAATGGGTGCGGTCGATAATACTATTAATTTGAGTATCTTGAAAGTTTTAAAAGCCAATCCATCCTTTAAATTATAGTTAGAAAATGTCTATTATTTACGTCTGATAAAATGGAAAAGTACCTAAGCAACGGCAAACTTTGAGTAAAATCATAAATAAATTACAAATAGACCTTTTAAAGCGGCATTTAAGCCCTTTTCTATTCTGTTTTTTTACGCTGATGTTTTTACTGCTCATGCAGTTTTTGATTCTCCATATCGACAATCTGATTGGTAAAGACATTCCGCTGCTTATTATTGCTGAGCTGATAGCAACTAATTTAGCTTACATGGTTGTTCTTGCAGCCCCCATGGCTGTACTTGTTGCTACACTTATGGCTTATGGAAAATTTTCGGAGCTCAATGAACTAACTGCATTGAGAGCCTCAGGGATTAATCCTTTTAAAATAATTCGCCCTGTACTGATCGCCTCCGTTCTACTTTTCATAGGATTAGCGTGGTTTTCAAATAATGTTCTGCCTGAGGCAAACCAAAAAGCACGATCCCTCTTTATTGACATCCGTTTGAAGAAGCCCGGATTTGAATTGAAACCCAATATTTTTTATGACGGTATTGAAGGCTACACCTTTCTGGTAGAGCAAATTGATGGAGAAACAGACAGCCTTTATAATATCACATTGTTCCAGAAAGCTGATAAAACCAGAGACCGGGCCTATATTGTTGCAGATAAAGGATTACTGGTAAGTCAAGGCGAACAAGCTCTCACACTGCACCTCATTAATGGTACAAGTATGGAGTTCTCCCGGAATAAACGGCGTTCTGATGACATCATAGAAAGAAATCACTTTAAGAGACATATAAAAACGCTCGACTTGTCTAACCTCTCTTTTATGAGATCGAACCCGGAGGATAGAAATCGGAGTGACCGCACCATGAGTTCCCGAGCTATGCTGGCTGTTGTTGACTCTTTATTCAATGAAATTGATGATCAACAAACAGTTATGAGCGAAAACATGCTTTTGGTTCCGTCAAGTGACTATCAGGGACGAGAATCATTCTTTAACTTTGACAAATTACTGCCCGATACTTTGAATAACATAGAGGCTATTCAAAGCCCCTATATGGTCACCAACTATTTTGAGAAAGCGGAAATACAGCGCACTTTAGTGAATGAATCTATCCGGCAAATGAAGGAATACAGGACTAAGCTGGAGTCGGTTAACGCTAATATTGAATGGAGAGAAAAACGCATTGCCCGTTATCTCGTTGAGATTCATAAAAAATTGTCCATTCCTTTTGCCTGTGTTGTTTTCATCTTATTTGGTGCCCCGGTTGGAATCATGACACGCAGAGGGAATTTTGGTTTTGCAGCTCTTATAAGTACCGTCGTACTAACTTTTTATTGGGTATCACTCATCCAAGGAGAAAAACTGGCTGATCGGCTCTTTATTACGCCTCTTATTGGGATGTGGACGTTCAATGTCGTTCTCTCCTTAGTAGGTATATATTTGATCATTAAGCTTTCAACCGGCATTCAAATCTCCAAACTCTTGCCTAAACGTGATTAAACACTTCGATCGATATATCTTTTTGCGGTTACTCACCATTACAGCGGTTGTGTTGTTAATGCTGATTTTCATCTTCATCATGATCGACTTCTCTGAAAATAGTGATGATTTTGCAGATCAAGGCGCCCAAATGGGAGAAATTTTCAGAAACTATTATCTGAACTATGTTCCGGAAATGACCCGCCTGGTTCTTCCTGTTGCTGCATTTGTAGCATGTTTATTTTTGACCGGACAGTTGTCTGATCGACTGGAAATTACTGCCCTTAAAGCTGCCGGCGTTAGTTTGTACAGATTAATAGTTCCATATCTCGTCTTCGCTACCCTTTGTGCCACCGGGATAAGTTTGTTAGACGCCTATATTATACCAAAAGCTAATGCAGGCCGAATTGCTTTCGAAGAAGAGTACCTGCAAAGTAAAAACGAAAGGATTGATAGAAGTAATATTTACCGGCAACCTGCGGCTGATACCAAGCTGGAAGTCAATTACTTTGATAAAGATCAGCAAATCGCTTACCAGTTAAAAATGGTTGAATTTGAGAACCAGAGTATTGTCAAAACCACAACTGCCAACCGCATGGAATGGGTTGATTCAACCCAAAGCTGGAGACTTGAAAACGTGAAAGAGCGTATTTTTTCAGATATCGGTTATGAAGAGAAAGAATATGTTGAAAAGGATACGGTAATTAATGTATTCCCCAGAGACCTTGCCAGATCTTCCTCCGACATCTATCAACTTACCTATGAAGAAGCCGTGGATTACATTGCTTCCATAGAGAGAAGCGGAGCAGGTGGAATTGAAATACCCCAGGTTCAATTTTATGGGAGACTCGCCTACCCCTTTTCTATAATTGTAGTAATTATTGTTGGGTTTGCATTCGCAAGTGTACGGCGCAGAGGTGGAAAAGGTATTTATCTTGCTGCCGGCCTCACCATCAGTTTCTTATATCTAGCCTTCATGAAAATAATAGAACCCTTTGGCTATTATGGCGCGCTCTCCCCTGAATTAGCGGCTACTCTTCCCCATATTTTCTTCTTCTTGGTAGGATTAGTGCTATTGATCGATGCCAAAAAATGACCTGAAAAAACTCCGGCGCCGAGCGTTCGGAGCGAGTTATGATATTGCAGAGTTTCGGAATCGTGAAGTTTTGAAGTTCCAGATAATAGTGAACTTTCAACCTTCAATGTTGAATGTTCCTTGTTCAAAGTTCTTACGCTTCCGGCTGAGGTCCCCGGTACATATGCATATCAACCTTATCATTTGAGTTGATAGCCCCGTGTTCTTTTTCGTAACGGGTAACATTATCATTTAACGCATTAGCTAATCGCTTGGCATGATCGGGCGTTAAAATCATTCTCTTAACTACTTTTGCTTTGGGAACTCCCGGCATTACTGCTATAAAATCCAATATAAACTCAGAGGGCGAATGAGTAATCATAACTAAGTTGGAATAGGTTCCTGTAGCCTCTTCTTCCTTGAGTTCGATTTCCATTTGTCCCGGATTCATCGTCTGATCTTTCTTAGCCATACTATTTTGGGTCTAAACTTAAAGCTGATTTTAGTTTGTAATCTCTACTATTCCTGATCCAGAAAACCCTGCTCTTTCATCCATTCATCATTATAAACCTTTTGGATATAGCGGGTTCCACTGTCAGGCATTATAATAACCATAATGTCATCCTTTCCTAAAGGATTCTCTTTAATGTAATCTAAAGCCCCTTTGGTAGCTGCACCACATGACCAGCCTATCAATAATCCTTCCTCTTGTGCCAGTCGGCGAGTGACTAAAGCAGAGTCTTTATCATTCACCTGAATCACATCATCCACATAATCAAAATTAATAGTCCCCGGAATAATGTCTTCTCCGATACCTTCTGTCATATAAGGCTTAATTTCATTCTTGTCGAATTCACCCGTTTCAAAATACTTTTTGTAAACCGAGCCAAAGCTATCTATGCCGATAACTTTAATATCAGGATTTTTCTCCTTCAGATATTTCCCCACTCCTGAAATGGTCCCTCCGGTCCCCATTCCGGCTACATAATGCGTGATTTTCCCTTCAGTTTGCTCCCAGATTTCAGGTCCCGTAGTTTCATAATGTGCCTGAAGGTTACTCTTATTATCGTACTGATTCGGGTAGTAGGAATTCTCTATTTCATTACTCAATCTTTTGGCAACGGAGTAATAGCTGTCCGGGTGATCAGCTTCAACATTGGTTGGGCATACAATAACTTCAGCGCCTAAAGCTTTCAGTAAATCCACTTTCGACTTACTCTGTTTATCCGTCGTTGTGAAAACACACTTGTACCCACGAGTTACTGCAACCAGTGCCAAGCCCATTCCTGTATTTCCGGAGGTACCTTCAATAATAGTGCCGCCGGGTTTTAAAAGTCCTTTATCTTCGGCATCATCAATCATTTTAATCGCAATGCGGTCTTTGATACTATGACCGGGATTGAAATATTCTACTTTGGCAAGAAGTGTACCCTCTGAGTTGCCATTAACGTGATTCAGCTTGATGAGCGGCGTATTCCCAACCGCTTCCAGAATGGAATTATGATACATGAAATTATTTGTATTGATGGTTTATGAACTAAGTCTAAAACTAAGAAATAATTCACCCAGTGGCTTGGGAATATCCCCAAGTTTTGGAATATTTCATTTTAAAGTAACTAGATTAACATTTACCTTTGGTAAGAATAACTAATCTTATATCAATTCATGTTTATAGACCAACAGAAGCCTAAAGATTTTGACTGTGGCTACAACCTCGACTTAATGATTGCAGCTCTTCCACGAATAGAAGACACCAAAGAACGTGTCTCTTATGCCAAGCGAGTTGTCGGTCTTATAAAACAAAGCCATCCTACCTGGGTAGATAAAGACGGCAAAAGTGAAGCTGCCTGGAATCACTTCTTCCACCTTGCAGAGTATGACCCCACCGAACACGGCATATACAATCCGTATGCTACCGGCGATGATGATGACGCTGAGTAATTAAGCTTTATCTCCCTCTTCTCTATTTCCTTCTTATTTAATTGATAAGAAATTAGGACAGATAATTAGTTTAACATTGCTGTAAAATTCCGTACTTTCATTTTATATTGAAAACAAAAGACAGCAGTTTATGGATTTTAAGAATCCAGTTTTAAATGATGTGAAAGAATGCTTCAGGCAACAGGTATCTAAGCTAGATTTATCTGAGGCTATCGACTTTATTACAGCCCACCAAGATCAATACAAATACCTCTCCTTTTCTATTCAAATCCCTAGCGTTGACGCCCTTGCTGTATTAGAGCAACATGGCGATAAAAGCACCTTTCAGTATTACTGGGAGAAGCCTGTCGATCAGTTTGCAATTGCTGCTGCAGGCTCAATTAAGCGTATTCAAACTACCGGAACAGATCGCTTTCGAAATGCTTCAAGCAACGGTAAAGAGCTGCTAAATCAAGTTCACCACATTTCAAACCTTAAACATCATTTAGCTTCTGTCCACCTTTTGGGAGGATTTTCCTTTTTCGATCACAATGTGGGTAAGGAGTGGCGTGAATTTGGAGCAGGCTCATTCAATTTACCGGAATGGGTATTAGTTAAAGATGGAAAGTTTACAATACTGACTATCACTAAAACAGTTGATCCGGCTGACACTCACGAAGATATTTATCGTTCTTATATAACTACCCTCGACAAACTTGACAGAATTTGTGATGCCGGTTCTTATCAGGTTGATGGTCAGAAACCGCTCAACACACAGGTAAAATCTCCCGGAGTTAACTCTGAAGCCTATACTAATTGGGTACATTCTGTGGAAACGGCTACCGATCTCATTAAAGCAGAAGAGTTTAAAAAAATTGTCTTGGCCAGAGAGCTCAAAGTTCAGCTTCAGGAACCTGTCTCTGATACACGACTACTCAACCACCTCCGTAACCAGTACCCTGATTGCTACTCTTTCTTGATTAGTCAGGATGGATCTTCAAGCTTTATCGGAAGTACTCCCGAACGCCTCGCTTCTTTCCATGACCGGGAAGTTCTGACTGAGGGATTAGCAGGAAGTATTTCACGTGGAAAAACAGCTTCTGAAGACGCCGTACTGGAACACGAGCTTTTGCACAGCCAAAAAGATTTGAGCGAACACGCTTTTGTACTGGACGCCATCGAAGAAAACTTAGAACGTTATTCGGATGTTGTTGATCATCCGCTTTCACCGGGAGTAAAAAAACTATCTAATGTTCAGCATCTCTATACTCCCGTTCATGCCCGTATAAAGAAGGGTGTTTCCAGAACTGAAGTATTATCAAAACTTCACCCAACCCCTGCTGTTGGCGGTTACCCACGGGAAGCAGCCATGCCATACATTAGTAAACTCGAACACTTTGACCGGGGCTGGTACGCAGCTCCCATCGGCTGGATTAATGCAAGCGGTGAGGGTGAATTTGTAGTAGCTATACGAAGCGGATTAATTAAATCTAATGAGGTGAGATTTTTCGCAGGATGTGGTATTGTTGAGGACTCAAACCCTCAAAAAGAATGGGATGAAACTAATTTGAAATTCATCCCGATGTTAACCGCGTTGGAACATGCAAGAAAATGAACCGCAGAATGCTGCATTTAACTGGAGTACAGTCTTTGTACGTGCTCTTTTTGAAGAAGGCATTAAACATGTAGTAATCTCACCGGGCTCCCGCTCAACAGCTCTAACTTTGGCTTTTTCTGCCCACTCGGGCTTTAAGAAGCATATCGCCATTGACGAACGGTCTGCCGCATTTATGGCTATGGGTATTGCCAAAGCTTCCGGAAATCCGGCTGTATTGGTTTGTACTTCAGGAACAGCAGTATCTAATTATTTTCCAGCAGTTATTGAAGCATCACAGTCCGGAGTACCACTCATTATATTGAGTGCTGATCGACCTCCTTACTATCGCGGGGTAAACGCTTCCCAGACTATAGATCAGTTTAAGATTTTCGGTAACTACCCTGTTTTCTTTCATGAAGTCGGAGAACCTGATACCCATGAAAGAAGTCAGAAACGACTAAAACTTGCGGCATCACAGGCTGTACAAACATCGATCGCAAGAGCAGGAGTTTCACACTTAAATTTTCCTTTTTCAAAGCCCTTTGAGCCGGATCAGGACTATCTGAAGCAGGTAGAGTTTGAGAACGAGAAGCAATCCAGAAGACCTTCTCCAAAATACACGATCGAAACAGGGAAAATGAAGCTCGGGGAAATTTTCTGGTCCGATATTATTTCAGCTGAAAAGCCTTTGATTATTGTTGGCCCTGTTTCAACTTCTGACCAGCTAGAATTTATTACTCCCCTTGCCCGACTTTTAGAAGCCCCTGTTTTGGCTGAACCCGGCTCTCAGGTTCCCACTTCCCGACATACTATTCAGGGATTTGACGGTTTTCTGAGTAACCAAGACAACTGGGAAGAACTTGAAGCTGATCTTATATTAAGATTTGGTCAGCAGCCCGTAAGCAAAGCCGTTAACCAATATTTGGATAAGCTTGATGAAGTGATGCAAATCAGCTTCATGAATGAAAATCACTGGACGGATGGCAGCCTTTCCTCACAGAAGCAAATTATACTGAAAGGACCTTTGAACATTCCTGATGTTACGGGTGGTGCGGATAAAGGCTGGCTTAAAAAATGGAAGAAATCAGAAAAGGATTTTAAAATCTTCAGGGAAGAACAATTACATCCTTCTGCGCCCATTACCGACGGGTACGTTTTTTCTAAGATTATGAATAGCATCCCCAAGAAAACGTTTACGATGCTTTCGAACTCTTTCCCGGTACGGGATATGTCTCTTTTTGGGGAATTTGATGGCAAAGAAATTTACGCTAACCGAGGTGCAGCCGGGATTGATGGAATTACATCAACGGCAATAGGACTGAGTGTTGCCTCAGAAAGAGCCGGAGTGCTTTTTGTGGGTGATATTGCTTTTCTGCATGACTCTAACGCCTTTTTAATGGCTAAAGAAGTGAACCATCCCCTCGTGGTTATTGTGCTAAATAACGGCGGGGGTACTATTTTCAGAATGCTTCCGGTGCACCAGATCAAGGATAAATACACTTCCTATTTTGAAACCCCGCAGCATGTTAAAGTTGCTGCTCTTTGCCGCGCCCACAGCATCAACCATACTTTAGTTTCGAGACCGGAGCAAATTATTGCTACCTTTGAAAAACTCATACAAAAAAATGGAGTTCACGTTATGGAATGCATAACCGGTGCCGATGAATCGATGGAAGAACGACACTCTCTTTGGAATTTCAAGGTGAACAGCGACTAATGGACATTCGCGTTCGGGGAATATCATATCACGTTGACATTCACCAGAACGATAAAGCTCTGCCATCTTTAGTTTTGCTACACGGATTTATGGGTAGCGGGAACCAATTTGAACACCTTATTCCTGAATTAACTGCTTTCTGTAATCCCATAACGATAGATCTACTGGGCCACGGAGAAACAGAAGGAGCAGAACTGCACTATCGCTTTTCTACCAAAGAACAAATCGCTGATCTCGCTAAACTGATTGGCGAACAGCTCAAAATTCCTCTATTCCTTTATGGATATAGCATGGGAGCAAGACTGTCTTTACAACTCGCTCTTTACCGACCTGATTTGTTTAAAGGCCTGATTCTTGAAAGCGGCACTTTTGGTATTGAAGGAGAAACTGAGCGGCAAGCACGTCAGGCTCTGGATGCCCGGCGTTCTGATGACATCATGGGTAATTTCCAGGGGTTCTTAAAAGAATGGGCTAACATGCCTTTATTCAGTTCTTCATCAGCAGAACCGGAACTGATTGAAAAGATTGATGAAATTCAGAAGAACCAGGATCCGTTTTGGCTGGCTAACAGTTTGCAGGGTTTTGGAACAGGAACAATGCCTTGTGTAAGAGACCGACTTGGCGAGTTGCCCATGCCTGTTCAGCTTTTGATTGGAGAAAAGGATTCTAAGTTTCTTCATATCAACCGGCAGATGGAAAAGGAAATCACGAATTCAGAATTAGCAGTTGTGAAAGAAGCCGGCCACCGCGTACATTTGGATCAGCCTGAAACCTTTGTTTCACACCTCAAATCATTCATACAAAAAAATACTACACCATGAATTGGGAAACGGTAAAAGAATACGAAGACATCACTTATAAAAAATCGAACGGCGTGGCGCGGATTGCGTTTAACCGTCCGGAGATTCGAAATGCTTTTCGTCCTAAAACGGTGTTTGAGCTTTTTGAAGCTTTAAGTGATGCCAAAGAAGACAATGCCATTGGTGTAGTGCTTCTTAGTGGTGAAGGTCCTTCTTCCAAAGATGGAAAATGGGCCTTCTGTTCCGGCGGGGATCAAAACGTACGATCTAAAACCGGGTATAAGGCAGAAGACGGAATTGCACGACTCAATATCTTAGAAGTACAACGACTTATTCGATTCATGCCTAAAGTAGTTATTGCAGTAGTGCCCGGCTGGGCTGTCGGTGGCGGACATAGCTTACATGTAGTGTGTGATCTCTCCCTTGCCAGTAAAGAACATGCTATCTTCAAACAAACCGATGCTGATGTAGCCAGTTTTGACGGCGGATTCGGTTCTGCCCTTCTCGCCCGACAAGTAGGGCAAAAACGAGCTCGCGAAATCTTCTTCCTTGGAGCCGATTATTCTGCTCAGGAAGCTTTTGAAATGGGTATGGTGAACAGAGTTGTGCCTCACGAGGAGCTCGAAAAAACTGCTTATGATTGGGCTCAGGAAATCTTGGCTAAAAGCCCGACAGCCATCAAAATGATTAAGTTTGCCTTCAATGCTATTGACGACGGCATGGTGGGCCAGCAGATATTTGCCGGAGAAGCTACTCGCTTGGCTTATATGACCGATGAAGCCGAAGAAGGTCGCAATGCCTTCTTAGAAAAACGTAAGCCCAACTGGGACAAATTTGACCGTTCGCCTTCATAAGGTTTGCCACTAAAACTCGAAAACACTAAAATCATAAGTATAACTCACGAAAGCACTGAAACTAAAGGTACCTTCTTTATAGAAAGGGAAGGAAAACGGATCGCTGAAATGACGTATTCCAAGGCCGGCACTGAACGCATTATTATTGATCATACAGAAGTGGCTGATGAATCTCGCGGTGAAGGTTTAGGAAAGAAATTAGTTTATGAGGCTGTAGAATATGCCCGAAAGAACAATTTGAAGATTTTACCTCTCTGCCCTTTTGCGCGTTCCGTGTTTAGTAAAAACTCTGAGATCCGGGATGTTACTTAGTTTTCATAAGATTTCTTTGGCAGGGGATACATACTTGGATAATGAAAACTCACCTGCCCACCATTCAGAGCATAACTGCGATGAATCTTCACGGATTGATCTAGTTTTGATCTATTTATACATGGAAAGATGAGTATGATCATAAAAAGTATTGCAAGCCATTGCTGAGCTGTTAGCCTAATACTGCGACCTCACCTATATCCTCTCCTTCACAAGTAGAGGACTTTTTCGATATTGATCAAAGTGTTGATCGTTAATCATAGCTGAGAATTTTAACAACGCGTCCTCCTCCTTGTTGAAGGAGGAGACAGAGGAGGTCGGATATCTGGAAGTGGGATGATGAAAGATATGAAGCTGCAGAAGTGTTGTCATCGAATTATCTGACATCTACATGGATGACATAAGTTGATAATGCAAAGCTCAAAATGTATCACTTATCTCCACACCAGGCTATTCCTTACCAGGAACCGATTATTGAACAGAATAGGAATCCCTGTGCTGTCTTTTACTGCGTGAATATGAAGATGGGGTTCAGAAGTATTTCCGGTATTTCCAGATTTCCCCAGCAACTCTCCTGTTGAAATAAAATCTGCGCTGTCAACTACAATGCTATTTTGTTTGAAGTGAGCCATTGTAACCTCAGCATCACCGCAAGACAATACAACATGATTTCCGGCAGGATGTCCTTCTCCTCTATTTGGTGGATTCATGTCAGGATTCCCTTTTGTGACATCTAAAACTTGCCCATCACAAGGACTGTAAAGATTCTCTCCGAAAATAGCATAGCGATCCAGTTCTTCAGGATGGATTCCCCAGACCCTCGTTCCTATCCCATTAATTTTCGATATATCTAAAGCATAGGTTTGAGTCTTGCTCACATTATGGTAATTGATCAGCGGGGTGCTACCTCCGTGACCAACAATGTAGATTCCGTCTTTCATCGGGAATTCTAACTCAAGAGCTTGTTCATCAACCGAGTATCCCGATAGTCCCCATAAACAAATTGGCAGGAAGACTAAGGTGACAAGAATCTGGGTTACCGTAAATATGATACTCTTCCAGCCATCACCAAGTTTGAATTCCCAGGTTTTTGGTAATTCCCTAACCCCTTTTATAAAAGCTGCAATGAATAAAATGAAAATAGAAATACCCACAAATATACTTGTCCAGGCTTGAGGGCCGATAATCCATGCAAAACCAACCAAAGACCCTGTAAAAAGAGCTTGAAGAATAAAGTTGGAACGGCTCAGCGGTTTGGCTTGATAGAACCACAAAACGAACAACAGTGGAAGTATAACTTGGTTTGTTAACAGGAGAATGAATGTCATCATAATTGCGACGAGCTGGGTTTTGAATGAGTACGCGTAGTGAACGATCATCTATTCATGGCGGATAGCATCAACCGGAGTAAGGTTAGCGGCTTTCCATGCCGGATACGTCCCAAAAAGGATACCAACCAGCAGTGCAATAAGCAAAACTACAAAAACGGTTCCAAAACTTAAGCCTGCCTGAAACGTCAAATCCGTCAAGCGGTTGATGACCTCAACCAGTCCAAAAACTCCGATCACTCCTACTATCCAACCTATTATACATCCAACAATTGAAATAGTCACCGACTCGGATATAAACTGCATCACAATATCTTTTTTTCTTGCTCCGGTTGCTTTACGGATACCGATTTCTTTGGTGCGCTCCGTTACTGAAATCAAAAGAACGTTCATGATTCCAATCCCTCCAACCAGAACAGAAATTCCTGTTATAGCTCCCATCACCAACTTAAAGATTAAAATACCCTGCCGAAATTGCTCTACTCTTCCTTCATAGGTGAAAACGGTAAAAGCCTCTTTGGCTTCTTCGTAGTTTTCATCCAGCCAACCTTCTACAGCTGATCTCATTTCCGGCAACTCCTCAATATTCCGACTTTTGAATGCCAGGTTGGGGCGATGACTTCCCGATACATTCTTGAGGTACGTGCTCATTGGAATCATAGCCTGAGCGCCTCTGGATTCATCATTATAGATCCCAATTACTTCATACGATTTCCCCTCAAAACTGATGAACTCTCCAATCATGGACTTAGGATCATCCGTCCAATTCTGTGCCAAAGGCAAGGTCAAAACTGTTTTTTGTGATGCATTAGCTACATCAAGATCAGAGAAATAACTCCCTATAATTTCAGCTTCAGAAAAGTCAGGTACGTTTTCGAGTGTGCCCTGAATATAAATGGCTAAGGCTGAATCTTTATAAGAAGCCATTCGCGAGCTCTGATCCAAAAGTTCAACATAGCCCCATGGCTGCACTAAACTCTCCACCTTTCGGGCAGCTTCTATATCAAACTTATATACGGTATCTCTGGGTACTCTTACTCCGTTTACAACATCAATGCTTTTTGGAGTCACCGACATCATTTGTATAGACGTGGTCGTTTCAATTTGCTCCCTTCCGGTTTTTTCCAACCCATCTCCTAAAGCAAGAATTGCAACCAAAGAGGCAACCCCAATTATGATTCCCAGAGTCGAAAGAAATGTGTGTAATGGATTAGCTCGTATATTTTGAAGGGCAATGGCGATGGATTTGAAAATCTGTTGCATAAACGTAATCGGTTGAGTTTGTCAACTGAATTACGCTTTGAGCAGAGCTTAGTTTCAAATCATCATAGGCATGAAATAAGCTAAAAGGTTTGAGGAGCAAGTACCTACATACTTACTTAATAGTGATGGTCATGCTGGATTGTTCGGAGGTAATCTCAAAATGGGCATCTTTCCAGGAAGCCGGACCAAAACGACCGCGGGCATTATTTGAGAAGCCGTAAGCCTCTTTTGGGATCCCCAATAAGTTAGAATCCAATTCCCCATTCACATTTTTGTCGTGATAGACGGCTATGGCATATTTTCCATAAGGAAGGCTGTCTTGTTTCCAGGAGATCTTATTCTCGTCGATGGGCAAGACAACGGCATGGAGTGGTTCTTCTTTATCATCATAAGCTTCTTCAGAATCGAAAACAGCAATTCGAATTTCACCTCTTTCTTCGTCAATTCCTTCTACAATCAATTCAAAAACAGACATCATGTTCTCTCTTTCGGGGTAGGAAATCTCTTGGGCAAAGGATGTGGAGTTAATCAGAAAAAAAAGACTTATAAAAAGTAAGCTCTTCATTAAAGGCTAATAGTTGTGATAGATGAAAATTGTTGTCGCTTATCAGTTTATGAAACCAAAATTAGCTAAAAAAGTTTCATTCCGTTGGGCACTTTTTTATCAGGGACGGCAAGAACAACGTTGCCATTTTGATTCGGAAATCTTGTTACAAGGCATTCTGACATAAAGGTACCTATTTGTTTTGCCGGGAAATTAGCTATAGCAAGCACCTGCTTACCCTTTAGATCACCTAGGTTATATAAATCCGTTATTTGTGCTGATGAGCTGCGTACCCCTATCTCTTTTCCAAAGTCGATTTCTAACTTATAGGCCGGATTATGGACCTCAGGAAATTCATTCACACCAATAATAGTCCCGGTTCTGAGTTCAATCTTCTCGAAATCACTCCAGCTAATTTCTTCCATTCTATTTGATAAGCGTCATTGGTTTAACTTCCGTAAAATTTGGAGTCTGTAATTCATAGTAATAAATGCCGCTGGGTAATTCGGATGCATCAAAGGTAATGGAATGGGCACCCGGGCTTTTAACAGATTCGATTAGAACTTCTACCTGGCGACCTAGCGCATTAAATACAGACAGCTTTACAGGGCTTACATTTTCAAGTGTATACTTTATCTGTGTGGTTGGGTTAAAAGGGTTTGGATAATTTTGAGACAACTCAAAACTCTTTGGTCTTTGAGATTCATCCTTATCAATATTTGTAGGTGTGCCTGTACTGAAGTTGCTTATTTCAGACCACTCAGACTCCCCATATTGGTTTTGAGACTTCACTCTCCAATAAAGTTTCTTGTTTGTGCTTAAGCCTGAAACTTCTACGCTTCTGTTTGTAGATGTTAATTCCTCTAAACCTTGACTAAATCCTTCATCTTCTGCTATCTGTACAGTATAGAAATCAGCATCAGCCATCGGAACCCATCTTAGATAGGTGTCACTATCATCAATCATTGTTCCATTTTCAGGATTTAAATTTTCTGTTTGATTGGGTTTTGTGAAAACTGAACTAACTGAAAATTTATGAGTCAATTCTCCATCATCCTGATTAAATAAACCATCATCCATAGTAAGTGTTATGTTCCATATTCCGGTCTGCGCACCATTAGGTATCTCCAGAAAAAATTCCCAAGATGAGAATTTATAAAAGTCCTCCGCCCATTCTTGATCGTCTGTTCTCACAAATGTGAAACTTTCTGCAAGTTTTCCACTCGGATCTCTAACCTTAACATAAGCAGGTTTATTCTTAACCAAGTCATGTAAGAAAAAGTACACGCGGACTATACTGTCTTCAAGAGTAGCGTCAATATTCTCTTGATCAACTGCCTCGCCACACTCTAGATCTAATTCTTCACCAAAATATTCACGAGATACCTGTATAAGGCTAAATTCAGTATCAATATATTCGGGTTGATCTTTCCAAAGGCTTTCAGACGGATTACATTCTCCGGAAAAGGGGTCAACTATTTCCCCATTCTCATGACGTACTTCAAAGTGTAAGTGTGGGGCTGTTGAGCTACCCGAGCTTCCTACAATTCCAAGCTTCTCTCCGACTTCAACCCTCTCCCCAATACTTTTTTCTGTAAGTGAATTTGCTTTTAAACTCCCATACCAGGCAACACTGCCATCATCATGACGAACATAAACTGCGTTCCATTCTTTATCATTAAGGGTGCAACTTTTATCCGGGTTACCATCCATTTTCTCAATAATTGTACCGGGGGCTGCGGCTACAACCGCAACTTTATCTTCATCCATTTTTCTCCAGGGAAAAGGATATAAGCTAAAATCAGTACCTGAGTGATTGTATCCATTCTCTCTATCAAAAGTTCTTGTCCCACAGGTATAGTCTGTCAGTTGATTTGGAAAATCACTGTTATGATCTACAAAATTAGTGATTCCATAGTATCTCATGTCGAAAACATTATCTGCAGGTAGCAATGGAAAGCTAAATTTGATGTCGATATCTTTTGTCTTAGTTAGCAAACCAACTTCTTTAAGACTATCGATATTTTGTTGAATTCGCTGATTAATCAATAACCTCTGCTGTTTCGAAATCTCATCTACAACACCTGATTTGTTCTCTATTATTGGCTTGATTTCCTGAGCATTGGTAATATTACTGAAGGACAATAGAACTATGAAGGGCAGTAAAAATCTAATCATTTTCAATACGAATGAATGTTATAAATATACTTATTTATTTTTAACGCATTAAGGAAGTTATTATTCTAAGATTAAATAAAACAATAAAATATAACCCTATTATTACCAAAAATTAAGCCTCATCTTTGAATAAAGATGAGGCTGTAAATCTATTCTGAAAACTCTTTCGAAAACTTATTTGACTAGCTCTAACAGTTGGGGATGTAGGGGAAATTAACAATTAAAAAAAGCCCTGCTTTCTTTCGAAAACAGGGCTTAAAACCTATATAGGTTATATTTCTTGTTATCAAGCTGTGTTCACAGTTTTAATAATTCGGGCTCCTACTTTATAAGGATCTGCGTTAGAAGCAGGGCGACGATCTTCGAGTCGGCCAACCCAACCATCTTCTACAGTGGTAACCGGAATTCGGATAGAAGCTCCGCGGTCAGAAACCCCGTAGCTGAATTTGTCAATGGACTGCGTCTCATGCTTACCGGTCAATCGCTGATCGTTATCAGCACCATAAACATCGATGTGTTCCATAATATAGTTTCCGAAAGCATCACACACTTCTTTCATGTATTTCTCACCGCCTTCATCTCTCATTTTTCCATTAGAGAAGTTGGCGTGCATACCTGAACCGTTCCAATCAGTATCGCCAAGTGGCTTAGGATGCCAGTCAACAATAATGCCATATTTTTCAGCAGTTCGCTCGATAAGGTAACGGGCTACCCAAATCTGGTCGCCCGCGGTATGTGCACCTTTGGCAAAAATCTGAAACTCCCACTGTCCTGCAGCTACTTCAGCATTAATTCCTTCAACATTAAGACCTGCTTCGAGGCAAAGATCTAAATGCTCTTCAATAATATCTCGTCCAAATGCTCTTGAGCCACCTACACCGCAGTAGTATGGTCCCTGAGGAGCAGGATATCCGCCTTCAGGAAAGCCCAATGGCAATCCTGTTTCCGGATCATTTAAAAAATACTCTTGTTCAAATCCGAACCAGAAGTCATCGCTGTCATCATCAATAGTTGCGCGGCCGTTACTTTCGTGTGGAGTTCCATCAGCATTCAATACTTCAGTCATTACCAGAAAGCTATGTTCGCGATCCGGATCAGGAAAAATAGCAACAGGTTTTAGCAAACAGTCAGATGAGCCCCCTTTAGCCTGCTCAGTAGAACTTCCATCGAAATTCCATATTGGGCAATCTTCCAGCTTACCGCTGAAATCATGAAGAACTTTAGTTTTGCTTCTGAGAAGCTGAGTTGGTTCATAGCCATCAAGCCAAATATACTCAAGTTTAGAATACGCCATACGATCTTAGGTTGTTTGGTGGTTTGAAGTTAAACAGCTCAAATATAAAGTACTTTTAGTAAAAAGCTCAACTTATTTAGATAAATTTTTATTAACTATTAAATAAAATAGAATAATCAGTCATAAACCTTAATTTATTTACCTGCAACCGCTTCCAATGAATCACCTACTTAACTTATTTTTTATTCCTTATGCATTGACTTCACTTTTTTAGCCGGACTTAAAAACCGTATCTTTACTAACAAAGTTATCCACACCAAATCATTAACAAATTCTCTGTGAAAGAATCAAAATCTGCACTTTGGATCGAAGCTGCTCGCCCCCAAACCTTAGCCGCGGCGGTTGTTCCTGTACTCGTCGGAGCTTCATTGGCTTACCAGAATGAACTACTGAATTGGACCAACACTTCCGTGGCATTAATCTGTGCCATGCTTATTCAGATCGGGACTAATTTTGCGAATGACTATTTCGATTTTGTGAAAGGCTCTGACACTGACGAACGTATTGGCTTCAGGCGAGCTACCGCCGCCGGACTTATTTCACCCGAACAAATGAAAAGCGCCACTATCCTGACCATGGGACTCGCTTTTATCTTTGGCCTATATTTGGTCTGGGCCGCAGGCTGGATTGTATTAGCTATCGGAGTTCTATCGCTCATATTTGGAGTGCTCTATACAGGAGGTCCTTTCCCACTAGGCTACAATGGTTTAGGTGATGTTTTTGTATTTCTATTTTTTGGGATTGTTGCTGTAATGACTACCTATTACGTTAATGCACTGGAATGGTCGGAGGCTTCTTTTTGGGCATCCCTGGCCATTGGAGGACTTTGTGTGAATATTTTAGTTGTGAATAATTTGCGGGATGTAGATCAGGACCGGAAATCAGGCAAGCGCACTCTGGGTGTTTTATTTGGTGAGGTCACCCTTAAGTTTGAGTATCTCTTGATGGTCGTTTTAGCTTTTGCGATTCCTCCCCACTTCTATGTTCAGTTAGGGTTTAATATCTGGATTATGCTTCCGTATTTATCCCTGCCGGTAGCGGGTTATTACGTTTATAAAATCTGGACCGAACAGGACAAGAAAAACCTGAATCCCATGCTGGAGCGTACCGCCAAGTATATGGTCATTTTTGGAATTCTCTTTTCCATAGGAATTTTAATGAATGGAATGAATGCTTAGTTATTACAAATATCGGCTTCCTTTCAAACATCCTTTCCGTTCAGTGGGTAAGGAATTCGCTTATCGGGAAGGACTGATTCTTGTCTTCAATGACGGAGAGGTTGAGGCTTATGGCGAAGTGGCTCCTCTCCCCGGCTTTTCTACCGAAACGCTGGCGCAGGTAACTGAAGTTTTGAAGATGAACGGTAAGCATCTGCAGGAAGTCATAGCCAATGGAAACGGCGCTGAAACGCTAAATATGTTAGACCAGATTCACCACTTCCCTTCTTTGGGTTTTGGGCTCGACACGCTGCTTCACGATTTAGAGGCAAAGAAAAAAGGGCAGTCACTTGGAGATCATTTATTCCCTGATTTCCCCGAAAGCGTTACTGCAAACGCTACCCTTCCACTGAACGAAACCGCTAAGACTCTGTCCAATGCGAAATCCTTAATTGAGCAAGGATTTGAAACCCTCAAAGTTAAAGTTGGCGAGAATTTTAATGCTGAATTAGAACTCTTGCAGAATTTAAGAAATCAATTTCCGGACATCAAAATACGGATTGATGCAAATCAGTCTTGGAATCAAGAGGAAGCTATAAAGCACTTAAAAGCTTTACAGTCATTCGATATAGAGTATTGCGAACAACCAGTTGCTAAGGATAAAATAGCTGAGATGGCAATGGTAAAGGAGAACAGTCAAATTCCCATTGCCGCAGATGAATCAGTCAGGAACAAAGAGCAGGCAATTGAACTATCAGAGAAAAAAGCAGCAGACCTCTTCGTACTAAAACCAATGCAATTGGGTACATTTGATAATATATTCGTAACAAATCGGATATCAGTTACTCATAATATTGAGTCTATATTTACCACCTCGTTAGAAAGTGTTGTTGGCAGAGCTGTAATTGCCACCTTTGCGGCAGGTTTGGGAAGAAAATTTCGGGCTCAGGGTTTGGCTACCGGAAATTTATTCAGGCATGATGTGAGCCGTGCGGAGTGGCTCAATCAGCCTGTTATATCATTCCCTAAAAAACACGGTTTGGGAATTAAGTTGGATTTGGAAGGACTAAAGAAGGTATTTTAAGCTATGTTTAAATCGCGATTGCATATGTTTGAGTTTCGAAAAAAGGAAGCACCACAGGTGTTTCTTTCATCTCAGCATGGTATGTATACCTATAGTGATTTAGAACGTTTTACCGCTTTTTTTAAAGATCTTGTCGAGAAGAAAGCTGATTCTATAAAATGGCCCGTTGCCTTTATTTCAGAATCCAGTGATATGCTCATCTTTGGAATTGCTGCCTGCTGGAAACTGGGCATCCCCTTTATCCCCATCAATCCAAAGATTAAGAATGATGAGCTTCAGGAACATCTGGATGCTTTGAAACCTGTTCTCATTTTTAGTGATACGGCCAACCGACAGCGCTTGGGCGATGACAATGTTATCAAAATGGATGAGAATTTTTTCCTGAATGCCTTTACCTATGATATGCGAAACGTGGACCTGCCTGATCCCGAAACCATCGATGATTCCCAGATTTTTGGATACTTCTTTACTTCAGGCACCACCAGCAAGCCTAAGATTGTCCCTCTAAAACGCCGACAAATTGAAGCAGCAGCAAAAGCCTCAGCTCAAAATTTTAAGCCCGACCCCAACCACTTTTGGCTACTTTGCCTCCCCCTTAATCACATTGGTGGAATTTCAATCATCATACGGTCTGTGATTTATGATACTGCGATTTATAGGCTAGGAAATTTCCATGAGGAAATGGTGAAAGAATTTCTGGGTGAGAATAAACGATTTCAGGCAGCTTCTTTAGTCCCCACTATGCTGAAGCGACTTTTAGATGATCCGCTTTTTAAAACACACCGCGAGTTCAAGTCTATTCTGCTTGGTGGCGGGCCCATTTCAGAAACGCTTCTCAAGAAGTCAGCCGAACGCGGCATTCCCATTGTTTCCAGCTATGGGATGACGGAGACCTGTGCCCAAATTATTGCCAACCCCCTACTCGCTCCTTCCGGAATGTATACTCCATTAAAAAGTGTGGGTAAGCCTTTTCCACCAAACGAAATGCAAATTCGGGATGATGACGGCAAGGTTCTGGGTAAAAATCAATCGGGTGCTCTTTGGCTGCACGGACCCCAAATTTTTGACGGCTACTACGACAGCGAAGAAAATGAAGGCCGTTTTGATGAGGACGGCTGGTTTAACACCGGAGATTTTGGTCATATAAATGGCTTCGGACATTTGTTTATAGAATCCCGAAGGACAGACCTAATTATCACCGGTGGTGAGAATGTGAATCCAACCGAAGTTGAAGAAGCCATGGCCAAACTTTCCACTATAAAAGAAGCAGTGGTTATTGGCTTGCCCGATGAAGAATGGGGACAAAAAGTAACGGCAATCGTCACCCTGAAAAATGGCAAAACTCCCGACTTGAAGGAAATACGTGAAGAGCTCAAAAATTCACTCACTGACTTCAAAATCCCCCGAGAGCTTAAAGTTGTGAAAGACTTCCCTAAAACAAACCTCGGAAAAGTGAAGCGTTGGGAATTAATCAAGCGGTTTCAGTAACCGGGCTCTACTCTTCTGCCAATTCCTTACCTGTTCCGCTCACCCAATTGGTTCTCTCCGATTGGCTCTTGTTTTTATTAATGAAGGTTCTATCTTGAAAAAACGTAAAGGGAACAATTCCTTACAAGAAAGTGGATATTATACGAACCGTTTAGGCGAACGCCCGTTCATATAACCTCCAAATAATCACATTATGCGAATGAGAAGTGTGAATAAAACGGATCAGAGTGCTTTTACCCGGTTCGCCCAAACAAACCCCTCGTTCGCCTAATACTATGTTATACATTTTGAAAACTGATGCTGAAAAGAATATCTATATCAACAGTACTTATTTTAGTCCTTTGCACGAATGCTTTGTTAGCACAGGATGAAGTGACAATTCCAGTAGGTGATTCAACGATTGTATTTTCACCGCTTAAGTTCTTGAATGCTTATGCAGAGGCGGCAGGAGTTGATGTCTTAAGTGAAGCTGAGAATTCAAATATAGTCCGATTAAGACTATGGGGTACACTTTCACACAGTTTTGCGGCGCGTTTTTTGGACATCAGTATCGATTCAGATCAGATAGCTGGTAAGTGGTATGCATCTTGGGCTAATGATTCTCGGCATAATAATGCAAATGAGTCTTATGAAAAATGGAACTGTATTTCTGATATACAGACAGTTTCAACTGATTTTGGATCGAGATCTGGGTGTTTAATTGCAGAAGCAGAAACGGAGGAGCTTAGACTTATTCGAGAACTTGTTTTTGAGTCAGATTTTATTGAATTATTGCGTCAACCACTTGAAAGAAGAGTACAGTTAGATGGTAGAAGTCTCCTTGTAGAAATGCTTGATCAAGAGGGACATGAGTTCATAAGTTTTATGAGTTATCATATAAATAATCATCCGCAGAAAGAGTTGATTGAAAAAGCCAGAACAGTTTTAAATTTATGGCAAAATTTTTCACCGCAATAAAAATGTATAACCAGCGGCTCAAACGGACGAGTTTGCTGTTCGGGGCTTTGGATAGTTGATCGCCTCGCCGTTTAGCCGCCAAACCGTTATGCAACCAATCCAGATAAGTATGAATTTAGCAAAACGTATCTTTACACCTGATATTGATAAGTACGATGGGATTCGACCAATAAATATCTATGCGATGAGATTTATATATATGCTTATGGCTTCGTTGTTGGCAATAGATGTATGGTCATACATTTTTACTTATGATCAAGCCTGGGAGCCTGGCGATGCTATGAACTGGAGTGTTTGGGCGGCATTCACCATATTTGCCCTAGTTGGTATCTTTAAAACAGTAAAAATGATCCCTGTTTTACTGTTAGAAATAGCATACAAAACTATCTGGTTAATATTGGTGGCATTGCCCCTGTATCAATCCGGTGATTTATCAAACGCCACCACTGACGGAATGCTTTTCCCTTTTGCCTTTGTCATCCTCCCAATTTTGGCAGTGCCTTGGGGTTACGTTTTTAAAACATATGTATTCTCAAAAGAGTAAAAGAAATAGTGCCTAACAAAGTGTTTAAATCGGACGCAGACGGAGTACGCTGGAACTTGATTGCAAGAAATTAATTTCGCTACTTCAAAGAAATATTAATCCCCGTGCCTTTTGAACGCCGGGTCGTTACACACTTATTTGAGAACCATGCCGCAACCAATCCATGATAAAAATAGACAAGCAATTCCAGATGGCCTTGAGTTGCCTGGTATCTGCCCGGGTGCCCCATACGGTGAGCACGCACGCTCGGAAGCCGGAGACGGCACTTCGTTCTCCTTTAGTCCGAGCGATATGCTTCATTCAACCACACTACTCTGGTTACGCGATTTCGTGAAGAGACAAGAAAGTATCCCAAGCGCGATATGTCTGATCGTACTTTTATGGTTCTGTGTTGACGTCGATCCGGTGGCGGCGCAGGAGGTAGAGATGGGAACGCCCACCCGGATCGCCCTATTCCTCGACTGTAACTTCTGCGATGAGACATTCATACGACAGGAAATGCCTTATTTGGATCACGTCCGGGACCGTGAAGTCGCCGATGTTCACGTCCTCGTTACCCGGGAGGGCACCGGATCGGGTGGTGAGGCAAGAACCATCGACATCATTGGCTTGAACATCTTTGAGGGGATGGATTTCACGACTGTCTACAATGCACCTGCCAATGCTACCGAAGATGAAGAGCGGAACGGATTCCTCCGAACCCTTGAAGCCGCACTTGTGCCCTACCTGATGCAGACTTCCATTCGAGACCGACTACGTATAGACATTGCACCCTCTGAATTGGAAGCCACCGAACAGATACAGATCACGGAAGACCCCTGGAACAATTGGACAATCGAGGTCTATGCAGACGGCAGCGCCGACTTTGAATCTCAGCAGCGATCCTTCGACACCCGGTACGGGGTGTACGTCGGCCGCGTGACTGAGGACTGGAAAATCCAACTCCGCCCCTTCTTTAACTACAACTACGACCAATTCGAGCGTGAGGAAGGAACGATCACAAGCTCGGCCCGACGCGATGGGTTCACCAGCTATGCCATACGGAGCATCTCGCCCCACTGGTCCGTTGGTGCTTACGGTGATGTTCTCACTTCCACTTTCTCTAATGTAGAATGGCGCTACCGTTTTATGAGCGCAGTGGAGTGGAGCCTCTACCCTTACCGCGAGGCGAATCGGCGCCAACTGACCGTTACTTATCGCCTGGGCGCCTCGCATATCACCTATCGAGACACGACGATCTACAACAAAATCGAACAAGTACTTCCACAGCATCTACTCAACGCAGAGTACGAGGTTGTGCAACCGTGGGGAGGGATCGAAATAGGTGTCAATGCCTCGCAGTATCTGCACGACCTCTCGTTCTACAGTCTTCAGTTTGATGCGGAGTTCGAAGTTCGCATCACAAGAGGGCTTTCCGTCGGGGTTGGCGGATTCTTCCAACTCATCCACGACCAGATCAACCTTCCAAAGGGTAACGCAGACCTTGAAGATGTGCTCCTGCGACGCAGACAGCTCGAAACCAACTACGAGGCGGGCATCAGCTTTGGGTTCCGCTACCGCTTCGGCTCGCTTCTCAACAATGTCGTCAACCCACGCTTCGGAGGTATAGGCAACCGGGACGGATTCTGACCCACGGACGGGGTGCGAGGGAAACTTTATTGCCAGAAATTAACTTCGCTACTTCAAAGAAATCATAGTCTCCGGGTCTTTAGCATAAAAAAACCGCAGCTAATAAAACTGCGGTTTTAAAATACAGAGCTACCTTAAACCTACTTAATCAGCGTCATTTGCTTCATTTCTGAATAGTTTCCTGCCGCTATGCGATAGAAATAAATACCGCTATTCATATTTTGGGCATTGAATGAGACTTCATAATTGCCCTGACTTTTCGTTTCATCAACAAGTGAGGCAATACGTCTTCCGGTAATATCAAAAACTTCGATTGTTACATGAACCTGCTCCGGTATCTGGTAACTGATTACCGTACTTGGATTGAACGGATTCGGATAGTTCTGATTTAAACTGAATGTCTCCGGAAGGAAGTGATTCCCTTCATTAGTATCCGATGCAGGGGTATCAAATAGATGCTCTGCGTTTGAAGCTACAGCATTTGGAGCAGGAGTTGATGATGGTGGGGTTAAACCACCTACCTCATATGCTGCACCGTCATCGATAGCAGCCCTTTTCTTATTATGAGGCACATGAACCTGGAAGGATGATTCGGTTTCATTTCCGCTGGCATCCGCTACGCCCAAATAAACAGTATAAACACGACCGTTACCGCCACCAAGTCGTTCTGCTCTCAAATGAACGGAATGACCATCCTGTGAGATAACGATATCGTTTCCGGTATTGCCATCACCTCCACCGCCTTTGCGACCCTTTCCATTTTTTGACCCGCTTTGGTTCTCCGGCTCATCGCTGGTGACACGGGTAATAACCACATCGTCTTCACCTACATTTTCATCCCCCTCATCTGACGCTGAGACAATGAAGTCGGAGATATCAAAAGTGTGATGTTTATGATTGGGCGGCCATAGAACATAGGGATCGCTTACAGTAATCAACTCCGGCGGAGTTGTATCAATAACAGTGATAGTAACTTCATCTGAATCAGTTTCACCCTGCCCATCGTCAACGGTAAGTGTAATGGTGTGTTCACCCAAGGGAAGTTGAATAACAGGATTTACACCAACTCAAGTTGAATCACCATAAGTCCAATTATAAGTCAATACATCATCATCCGGGTCTGAGGAGCTACTGCCATCAAGCTGAATACTACATGCCGGGCAATCTACAACTTGATCTTCACCGGCGTTGGCAATTGGTGGCTCATTTGTACTTGGAGGCTCGATTGCTTCCATAGTCTTATTGATGTAAAAAGTACTATTGACAATAGCTATACCAAGAATAGCTGACTTATATGAGTAAATTTTTCCCTCATAAGTAAAATTCAATATGAATTCATCGGCTATAGTATCAATGGAATAACTACCTGTAAGATTTCCATTTTCATCGGGTACTCCTTGAAAAATTACCCGGCCCGTTTGATCTCCTGACATCTCACGAATCTGTACAAGAGATCCATCAGCTGGTGAAAAAGCGTTCAGAACTATGGTGAAGACCTCGACCGTTGATCCTATTTCTAAATCGAATAGAAAATCTGCACCACCTTGGATATTGGAGATCTGTAAACTAAATTCGCCTTCAATTATTTCTGTGTCTGGAACAGGTGTTGAAGAGCCTGATGTTTTGCTTAAAAGCCACTGAATCCCTTCATCATTACTAGAACAGCCGGTAAATAGAAAAGATAGAGAAACTAAAATTAGTGTTACTGTTAAATTATTGACAGGAATATACCTGTGCGAAAAGACTGTTTGTGTCTTCATAAAAACCCCCTCGTTTATTTTTGATTCTATACTACTCAGGAATTCTGCCTTTTAGCTGCTTAAGCAGTTATACCATGAATAGCGTACACCCGAATACTCTCAATTTAATTTTTAAGACGAGTCAAAGAATATAATACTTAAATATTATTAACAAAGTATTAGTCTAAACATATAATTAGATGTTATTTATACATTACGTAATGATTTAATTTTCTTTATGCTTGCCTCACACTATCATTCAGCATGTTAGATTTTGAGTGTGTTTCATTCATAATGAAAACAATGTTAGAAAAATATTACATACAGATACAGCAAAATTCATCAACAGTCGAAGTGGTCTCTATTGCTCTCGGGATGTTTTCCAGTGTTTCTTATATTATAATTCTAGCCGTTAATTAACTCATAAATCTCTGCGCCCGTTATGCGCCGAGCCGTTACACCTACTTCTACGAACTAACAGTTTCAATATTTGAACTATGAAAAATCTGGATACTTCTTTGATGCATCCCCGGGACCAAATCACCCTGATAATCGACAAAATTTATCGGAGTGGATTAACAACAACTTCCGGAGGGAATGTCTCAATTATTGATGAAAACGGTGATATATGGGTCACCCCATCAGCAATAGATAAAGGCTCATTGAGGGCTTCTGATATTGTTTGTGTCAAAAAAGATGGTTCGATTGAAGGTCGACACAAACCTTCTTCAGAGTATCCTTTTCATAAAGCAATTTATGATTGCCGGCCCGATGTTAAAGCCGTTGTTCATGCCCATCCTCCGGCCTTGGTTTCGTTTAGCACCGTTCGGAAAATTCCGAATACAAACATCATTCCACAGGCCAAAAATGTGTGTGGAGGAATAGGCTATGCCCCCTACAAACTACCCGGCAGTGAAGAGCTTGGCAGTATAATAGCTGATGAATTTATAAAAGGATTTGATGCCGTAATAATGGAAAATCATGGCACCGTAGTTGGAGGTTCCGATTTAAGAGATGCTTTTCAGCGATTTGAGACTTTAGAATTTTGTGGGAGAACGATCATCTATGGAAATACCATCGGCACTCCCAATTATTTAACAGATGATGAGATTCAACAGTTTGAAAATCAGATTCCACGATTGCTTCCCGAACTAAATGATGTGGAACATCCGTCTGATGAGCGGGCAATTCGGCAAGAAATTAAAAATATTGTTCACCGGGCTTGTAGCCAGGGGTTGATGATAAGTTCTTACGGGACTGTGTCCGTTCGCTGGCGCGGCAATGACTTTTTGATTACTCCAACCGACGTGCCGCGTTGGGATATGCAGAATGACGACATTGTGCAGATTAAAGACGGAAAACGCGAACCGGGTAAAATACCAAGCCGTGCTACATGGCTGCATCAGGAGATTTATAGCCGCAATCCCGGAATCAACTCGATCATTCACTCCCAAACTCCTTATTTAATGGCTTACAGTGTGGCTCATGAAAAGCTGGATGTACGGACCATCCCCGAAAGCTGGGTTTTCCTTCAGGATGTACCAAATGTTCCGTTTGGTTCACAGTTTGCAGGGGAAGAGACCATTTTAAATAAATTGTCAGAAAATACGCCTGCGGTCATTATTAACAACGATTCTGTACTGGTTACGGGCGATAAACTACTGGGTACTTTCGATCGGCTTGAAGTGGCTGAATTCAGTGCCAAATCGCTTACCATGGGGGCTTCACTGGGGGAATTGGTTCCTATTAATGAGGAACAGGTGGAAGATTTGCGAAAGAAATTTTTAGGATAATTTTTTGAAGTTTAATAATGTCTCTATCTACCTAAGCTTTCCTGCCTTAATAGACTCTATAGAAGCATTCAATCGATTTTGGGACCTGAGTAGGAAGGCATTAAGCCACCGAAGTTAATCATAATTTTGTCCACATTTACCGAAGGATCTGTGCCCCACAGCTTAATTCGGTAGGTTCCAGGCTCAAGATCTAGTTTACCAATCCCAATCATACGGTTTTCCAGCACATGCTCCGTCCAATTTTCTGTCATGCTGAAGTTGATCCACTGCGGTTCTTCATTATTGATGCTGATTGCCGTTCGTAAGGGCTGAGAGTAATCCAATGGGAATGCGGGTACTGCTTCAATCATAACTTCCGCCGACCCGCCTTGGGTTACCACTATCTCATATTCGAGCGTTGGCGATTTCTGTGTTACTTCCTCCAATTCTTCCATATACCATCCATTCATCGGTTCCAGAAGCATTGCCGAACCACTGCGGCCTAACCCTTCTACCGGGCCCCACGTAGCCACTTCTCCCTTCCTATTCTGATGGTACTGGCTCGCCGGTATTGAAATCACCCCATTGGATTCTGCAAAGGCATTCTCTGAAATATTATGATCCAGGTTATGTGCAATGACTTCCACTCTATAAGTAAAGTCTCCGCTTTTGATTTCGATAGAGCCTTCAATATTGCTGCCAACAGGAGCTTGATCATAATTTACGCTTACCCATACTCGGTCTGTATCGCCTTTTAGCGTTCCCTCATCTTCACTTAGTTTGATCCATGGATTACTGGTCTTAGCAGACCATTTCTGTTCTCCCTCTCCACGACTAAAAACATCTATGAAATGTCTTTCTTGGTTAAATTTGCTAAAAGAAGGTAGACGGTTTTCATCCGAATAACTTGAGGTGATTTGTTTGGATTCTTTTATAAACTCTGCTCCATACAGCTTTGCCCCTTGTTCGCCGGGATGAACGGTCAGTATATTTCCCCCTTCTCTCAGTACAAAATCCTGCACCTTCAGCTTTTGTTTATTATTGAGACTTCCTTCCACCCGTACAGGAGCCCGGTCATTTACCGTTACCCACCAGGAAGCTAAATCTTCTTCTGAATGATCCACCAACAAGTATAGCATGTGTTTACCCCCTGCTTCTTCAAGATTGAATTCGAAAACAGCCTTGGTTGGATGATCCACTTCATAGGGAATTACATCATAGCGTTCCGGACCGGTAATGATTTGATTGCTTCCATCATCCGGCCAAATCAGGTAGCTTTCATCCGAGCTTGTGCCTATCTCCATTTCCCCGGATACATTAGCCTCAGAGACGTTCAACTTAATACTCGATGTCTTTGTGTTAATGTCAGGAAGGCTACCCGCGACTGGTTGCACTGGATCCGAATGACCTTCAATCGCAACGCCTACTCCTTGAATACCTTCCGTTTCTACCCGTTCAGTAATCGGTTCATAAAATACTGTAGATCCCTTTTCATAGCCCGGACTGTGATCAACGATATGTTCCCATTTGCCACCCGCAATCTCACGGTTATAGTAATGGGTTAACTGCTGAAGCTGTTGGTAGGCCGTAAAAGCGGAGTCACTGTAATGATTGGCTGACGCTCGGCCTTGTTTAGCATATTCCCTGCTCTTGTAAGCATAGAGCCATTTCTCGTTCAGAGCAGCGGCTCCGGCAATAGGAAAGTACACCAGCTCAAAGTAGGCATCGGAACTTTCCTCAGGAATCTCTTCGGAAATCATTTCAGCACGAGACTGGAGTCTTTGATAGCTTCGTATCCGGCTTTCCACTTCATCATTGTAATGCCAAAGGCTGAACTCCGGGTCGTTGACGGGCGGCCAGCCGGCCCACTGTGGCCTGTTGAAGCCCATAAACTCAGGTTTGCGCTCAGCGGCTAACCGACGATACTCCCACATCATTTCGGAAATTTGGGTTGCATATTCCTCCGAGATATCGCGGGCAGCCACCATCTCATAGTATTCACCCATATTTTTCGATCCCCACGAATCGATATCCCAGGCCAGATCCAGAAAGAACTCCATTTCCCATTCTCGTCTTTTCAGATCTCCCACATTGGCCACCCAAAGCTCATCCATGCCCTGTAGCCATGCGCGCCTCATTTCTCGCCAAACCTTGGCCGGGGAAGTTGTAGAAAACATTAAATAAGGGTGAGGAGAACCCAGGTATGAAAGGTGATAATACACTCCTGCTCCTCCTTTCCGCTGCTGTTCAGCCTCATTTGAGAACCGGCGGATATGACCAAAATTATCTTCCGGCCAGGTAATGGTCACATCCTCCGGAACCTCCATCCCGCTCTCGTATATTTCGAGCACTTCTTTGTACGGAGTAAACGACTGAGGGACTTCCGATACATCCTCATCAATATATTCTTGAAGCAGTTTGCGCTGATCTGAAATCACTTTTTCCAAGGCATCGACCTTTTCTTCCATGCTGTCCGCTCCTTCCATCCCGCTGTCGTGAATACCCCGCATCCCAACCGTGTAAATAGCGTTTAGTCCCCGGCTTTCCTTTACACGCTGTTCCCAATAATCGTACACAGCAGATGCATTGGTTTGATAATTGAAATCACCCATTGTATCGTGATTCCACTCACCCACATTATTCCTAAGCATCGGTTCTGCGTGTGAACTACCCACTACAATCTCCCATTTCTTTGCGGTCTCCGAATTTCCCGGCACCTGAAAGAAAGGCACGGTATTTGGATGCATTGCCGGCCATAGCATGTTGGCTTTCAACCGGAGGAGGAGCTCAAATATTTTGGCATAAGTCTTAGGACCGATATTACCCACCGAAGGCTCAAACGTCTTGGATGCCCAAGGCTCGAGTCCCCACCCTTCATCATTTAGAAAAATACCCCGGTACTTTACTGAAGGAGCATTTGAATAGATGTCTTTTCTGTTTACTGATAAGGGATTTTGCTTTTCAACCGTTACATCTGCCCACCAGTACCATGGAGACACTCCTATTTCCTTGGAGAGATCGAAAACCCCATATGCCATTCCGCGCGGATCACTTCCGACAATAAACATGGCCTGATTGATGCCATCAGCAACAGTGGATTTAAAAACTCTTTGGTAGGTTTCTCTCTGCCCTTCCAAACGATCGATACTTACTTGGCTGCTTATCAGCTTGGAACTGATATCCCCAATAATGATCACATTTCCTTTAACACCTTCTAGCTTCTTATAAATTTCGGGACGCTCTCCGCTTACTGCTTCAATATCCCGGGCCAGCAGATGAGCAGCAATCGAATCCAAAGCTGAATCTTCAATATCATGTACTATAGATACTACATCCTGATTGGTAGAAATTGTAAACTGAGCTAATGCTTGTTGACCGTTCAATAATGCCGTAAGGAATAATAGAAGAGTTAGCAATTTGTGATTCATCGGGCAGGTTCTTTATCTCTATAGTAAGTTGCAGATAATAATATTCGACTTAAAAACTACAATAAATATCGGGGTGTCGCAGAGATATCTATCCTCAACATTAGGTTTTGATATTAACCACTATCAGGTTACCGGGGTTTTTGAATCGTTATCACTTAGTCCTAGAACGACCAGATATCGTCTTTTCACTCTCACTTTCATTAGTATTCTCCTCTTCATCTATTTCAATTTGAGAAAGAGGATTCTCAGTGTTGGCCTGAGTCTGATTTACTCTTTTTTGACTCGCAGCATCTTTAATATTACTTTTTCTTTTGTTGGGAATTAGGCTCAACCCTGCTACCATCTGGCGGATTTTATTGAAACCCTTCTCCAGATGTTTACGAAGCGCCCAGCGCCCTCCCAAAAAAGTTAGCCCGGTTGCAACCATAGCAAACACCACCCCGGGTACAGCTGCCAGTTCTAAAAAACCGGATGCAAATAGCATTGATCCAATTGCCACTAAAGGCACCGGTATGTAAAACGGAATAGCCGTTAAGGGCCCGTTCCAACTAACACTGATTTTTGTTTTCCCATCTCCCTTTAAGGCGGTTACATGAGCTGAATTGGTGGTACCCCACGGCGAGCTCCATTCAAAAACTGATTCCCGGCTGCTAACTTCTCCTTTGGATTGGAAAAACTCCCGAATTGAGATGAGCATCTCTTCCCATTGAGCGGGTGTAATTTCACCTTCAGCTAAAACATGGCTGTTAAACGAAAATGGACCACCCCAAAATGTTTGGTCACTCATTTCAGACTTTACGTCAATTTCAGCAGCAGCCATCGCAATCTGATTAGGATCAATTCCCACCTCTGACGCAAGTTGTTGCAATTCATCCATCGATAAACCCATGGATTTATCAGAGTCACTTGACGAAGAGTTGTCGGCCGCTTTCTTAACAATTGCTGCAACTTCCTTCCTATTGTAGAGCTTCATATTTTTTTGAGAGTTTTGTTCGGGTCCCGTACGTCTAATTTAAATTTAGGGTGCGTAATAATTCTGACTCAAAAATATCTTTGTCCCTGTACGGCTGCCGCACTCAATAATGACTACCAGAGGGTGTTTTTATATTGAGCAATGTACCTATATCTCACTGAACCATTTAGGTATTTTTCACCCCATAAAAGTCGCTAGGTTTGGTTAGATTTGGAGCGTGCCAAATAATCATCCACAGCTATGAAAAAAACCAGCGATATCCTGCAATCCCTTAAGAGTTCTGATGCCACAAAGGTAAAACTTGCCGTCACGGATATAGATGGAGTCCTTCGCGGTAAGCTGGTCTCCAAAGATAAATTTCTAAAAGCAGCTGAGGAAAAACTCGGTTTCTGTAATGTGGTTTTTGGCTGGGATATGAATGACGCCGTTTATGATAACTCAGAAGTCACCGGCTGGAACACAGGCTTCCCCGACTCCATGGCAACCATTGATTTAAGCACGCAACGGCAAATTCCCTGGAATAACGATCTTCCATTTTTTCTGGGTGATTTCTCGGAATCAGATGATTTAAAAGATGTCTGCCCACGAAGCCTTTTGAAAAGGATAGCTTCCCGAGCGGAAGACATGGGATTCAAGCCCAAATTCTCCAATGAATTTGAATGGTTTAATTTCAAAGAAACGCCACAGTCATTGAAAGAAAAAGGTGGCGTTAATCCCACTCCCCTTACTCCCGGAATGTTTGGGTATTCCATGCTAAGGTCATCTCAACATCACGAATATTTTGACGAGCTTTTTGATCTGCTCACAGAATTTGAAGTACATATTGAAGGACTCCACACCGAGACCGGAGATGGCGTTTACGAAGCCTGCATTGCCTACACGGATATTATGGATGCAGCAGATCAGGCCGTGCTTTTTAAAACAGGCGTTAAAGAAATTGCGTACCGCCATGATATTATTGCCAGCTTCATGGCAAAATGGAATACTAATCTCCCAGGTTGCAGCGGACATATTCATCAAAGCCTTTGGGATGAAAAGTCCGGGAAGAATTTATTTTATGATGAGCAGGGGAATCAGAAAATGAGTGAACTGCTGGAGCATTATTTAGCCGGTCAGCTTCACTGCCTTCCGCATATACTCCCCATGTATGCTCCAACCGTAAACAGTTATAAACGATTGGTGGAAGGTTCATGGGCGGCAACCTCGGTAAGCTGGGGCATCGAGAATCGGACAACAGCCCTTCGAGTTATCAATCATGGAGCGGATTCCATGCGGCTGGAAACACGTGTACCCGGTGCTGATGCGAATCCTTATTTATCTATGGCTGCAAGTTTGGCTTCCGGATTGTACGGAATCAAACATAAGCTTTCGCTGGATATTGAGCCTACCAAGGGCAATGAATACGACAATCAATCAACCCGGAAACTCCCTAAAACTCTGGCCGATGCTACACAACAAATGAAGACGTCTGAGCTATCTAAGGAGTTATTTGGAGAGAGGTTCACCAATCATTTTATTAAGACAAGAGAGTGGGAATGGAGACAGTTCGCCCAAAAAGTGACGGACTGGGAATTAAAACGCTACTTTGAAATCATCTAACTAACCAACTGTATGTCTTTTATTAATTTTAATGAGATTGTGAAGGAAGCCTGGAGCGCTTACGATCCCACAAGGACTATTCTAACCATTACCGATATCAGTGCTAAAGTTTCTACCAACCACGTGTATCGGGTTACTTTTAAAGATGGAAATTTCATTATTGCCAAGCTCTCCTATTTTGGAAAATTTGAGCATTTTGTGGAAGATCATTCTATCATCAACTCGCTATCTAACAATCTTCAGGATCCGTTTGAAAACTTTTTGGCCCGTTCCCTAATCAAGGAAAATTCTTTGTTTGTGCATCGGCATCAGGATGAAGTTATTGATGCATGGGTGGTCTTTTATCGCCCGGTTAAAATCAAAAGGAAGCTTCCTAAGCGAATTGATGAAACTCAGATTCAAAAACTAGCTAAGCAATTCGCGAAGTTTCATAAATCATGCCACACCATCCGAAATACCCTTCCTTCTTCCTCCAAAACTCTGGAAGTAGATGTAAAGCATCTGCTGGATATTTTAGATAGTAATTATGGAAAGCATGAATACCGAATGCACCAAGATCAGATTCGCAAACACTGTGATCTATTCCTTGAAAATGTAGCTAAACTGGATGCCAATGAACTTGATACCATCCCTGTTTTTGTGGATTGGAATATTGGTAACTTTTCCGTGACGCCAGAATTCAAACTATTTTCCCGCTGGGATTATGACTGGTTTCGAATCAGCTCCCGCATGATCGACTTCTATTTCTTTGCCCGAATCTCGTCTAATGTGGGAGATAAAACCGTGTTCAGTTATGATATTGATCCTATGATGGAAGACCGTTTTGTCATCTTCTTAAAAGCTTATCACAAAGAATTTCCGCTTACAAGAACGGAGATCCTTTTCCTTAAAGAAGCTTATCGTTTCTTTATTCTGAATTACGTAGTTAAATATGGGAAGTATTTTTTCCACGAAATCTTTGCTACCAAATTGCAGCAGGAAGCTTACCAAAGGTACCTGCCACAACTTGACCAAAAATTTGACCCCGAACCTTTATTAAAAGCCCTGGACCTCTAATATGAATATGAGAGTACCTTCATTTCGATCCATCGTTAAAAACTACAAAGCCGTATTTCTTGATTCTTATGGTGTCCTCAAAAATCATAAAGGCCTTATTGAAGGCGTAGCCGAGACCATCGCATTTTTACGCGATGAAGGCATTACTTTCCGGGTGTTAACGAATGATGCTTCCCGAAGCCAACACCAGCAGGCCGTTGTATTTGATCAGTTGGGTTTAAAAGATTTAAATGAGGATGAAATCATTACCTCCGGGATGCTGGCCAAGCAATTTCTTATGCACAAAATAAAGGATGGCAAAATTGCCTACCTCGGAACGGAAAATTCTGCGGAATATATCCTCCAGTCAGGATTGCAACATATTGCCGTTCGGGATATCGACCTGGATGACCTGGACGACATTTCGGCCTTTGTATTTTTAGATGATGAGGGCTTTGACTGGAATACCGATATCGATACCACCGTTAATTTCCTCCGCAAAAAAACCGTGCCTGTAATCGTTGCGAACTCCGATAAGTACTATCCGGTTTCTAAAAATGATGTTTCCGTCGCTACCGGTGGAATTGCTAAACTGTGCGAAAGCATGCTGAATAAAAAATTCATCCATTTCGGCAAGCCTGATACTCAAATGTTTACCTATGCTTTTGAGCACTTAAACAGCTCCGGCACTATTTACGGGAAAGAAGAAATCCTGATGGTTGGCGATACTTTAAGCACCGACATTTTGGGTGGCAATAAATTTGGTCTGAAAACCATGCTGGTTCTTTCCGGAAATACCCGGGGAGAGAATGCCGAGTTATGGATTAACTCTTCTGGTATTATTCCCGATTATATTTGTGATTCTATTTTGGGGTGAAGGTGGTTCTGTGCCCATTCAAACAATCGGTCGGACGGGCTTCAGCCGTCAGACCGATGATATATGAAAACCACTTCGGACCCGACCTGACCGGTTGCCCCGGTCTGATCGATGAAAAAAGCACCGGAACTCTGATTCAACATCATCTATCACCCGTGCTATTCTTTTTTAGCCTAATGATTCTATTTCAGTCCTACCCTTTCGAAGATGGTATCAACGTTTCTTGTGTGGTGATCTAAATCGAACGCATCATCAATCTCTTCCTGAGTTAAAGCATCGGTAATACTTGCATCCGCTTCAACAATCGGCTTGAATAGCTCTTGTTCTTCCCAAGACTTCATTGCCAAGGGCTGAACCGTATCATAGGCTTGCTCCCGTGGCATTCCCTTATCAATGAGTTTATGAAGAAGGCGTTGTGAGAATACCAGCCCCTGTGTCTTCCAGATGTTGGATTCCATATTGTCTTCGAAAACTACCAGATTTTCAATCACACCGGCAAAGCGGTTCAGCATGTAGTCCAGCAGCGTTGTGGCATCCGGTAGAATAATTCTTTCAGCGGAGGAATGAGAAATATCGCGTTCATGCCAAAGAGGGATGTTTTCGTAAGCCGTTACCATATATCCGCGCAGCACACGTGCACACCCTGTGATGTTCTCCGAACTGATTGGATTTCGTTTATGCGGCATAGAAGAGGAACCCTTCTGCCCTTTTCTAAAAGCTTCCTCTGCTTCCCGAAGCTCACTTCTTTGGAGATGTCGGACTTCAACCGCCATTTTCTCCATCGTAGAACCTATAAGTGCCAGTGTAGATAAATAGTATGCGTGGCGGTCACGCTGCAAAGTCTGGGTTGAAATAGGAGCAGGTTCAAGACCTAATTTCTCACAGGTATAATGTTCAACTTCCGGGGGAATATTCGCAAAGGTCCCCACTGATCCGGAAAGCTTTCCAAACTCAACATCTGCAGCTGCTCTTTTAAAACGCTCCAGATTTCGACTCATTTCCGCATACCAAAGCGCGCATTTGAGGCCAAAAGTTGTCGGTTCTGCGTGAATGCCATGTGTACGGCCCATCATAACGGTGTACTTATGTGCTTTCGCTTTTGCAGCCAATACATCAACAATACGCTCCAAGCCTTCCAGTAAAATAACATTGGCTTTCTTGAGCCGGACGCCCCATGCGGTATCGACCACATCTGTAGAGGTCAAGCCATAGTGTACCCATTTCTTTTCGTCTCCCAACGTCTCGGAAACGGCTCGAGTAAATGCTACAACATCATGCCGGGTTTTGGCTTCAATTTCTTTAATCCGGTCCACATCAAAGCTGGCATTCTCGTAGAGTTTGTCAACATCCTCCATAGGGATTTTTCCGAGCTTAGCCCATGCCCAACAGGCTGCTAATTCAACCTCCAACCAGGCCTGAAATTGTTGTTCGTCCGTCCAGAGATCTGACATTTCTTTGCGGGAATAACGAGCGATCATGCGATAGTTTTTTTGAAATTAAAATTGTTTCAACAAGGTAATGCTTTTCTATTTCAGGTTTTATACTGATTCTGCCTAAAAAAGTGAAAGGGCTTTTCTGAAAGCTCAGAATAGATGGAATCGCTTCCAAAATTAAATTTATAAAGTATTGCGCTACAGTTATTTAAGTAATGGTAATTGTATAAAATTATTAAAAAATTATGTTTGATTATTAGTTTTGCCTAATTATTTTAAACCAAGCTTTAAATAAAACTTTTAAGCTTGCACACTCACTCAATATTAATTTAAAGACTTATAACATGAAGTTACGATACGGAATAATACTAACCACTCTATTTTTGCTTTTTGCAGATCCTGCTTTTGCTATGACAGATGGTGCTAATGCAGTCAAAGAATCGGTAGAGGTTGCAGAGGAAACTTTCCAGGCTTATGGAAATGAATACTCTACTATAGAAGAATTCAAATCTTCTACTGATTATATCAAATTCATGGTTGATAACCTTTGGATTCTAATTGCAGCTTTTATGGTTTTGATGATGCATTTAGGTTTTGCCACAGTAGAAAGTGGACTTACCCAAGCCAAGAATGCTGTAAACGTTATCTACAAAAACGTCTTCATCCTCACCGTTGGAATCATCCTTTATGCTTTCATTGGATTTCAAATTATGTACCCGGGTGATTTTAATGGGTTTTTTGGTTTTGGAGGCTTTGGCATTGGATTTGACCCTTCAGATCCTATTGGAATGTTGACTCCGGCTTACGGCCTTGATATGACTATATGGACCGACTTTATCTTCCAGGCTATGTTTGCTGCAACAGCTGCAACCATTGTTTCCGGTTGTGTAACCGGCCGAATAAAGCTCCCTGCTTTTATGATTTTCGGCGTACTGCTTATAGGTATTAGTTATCCTATTACCGGAAGCTGGCACTGGGGCGGTGGCTGGTTATCAGAACTTGGATTCTATGACTTTGCCGGCTCTACGCTTGTTCATGCAGTCGGTGGATTTGCCGGGCTCGCATGTGTACTTCTTTTAGGTTCACGTACAGGAAAATACAAAGATGGAAAAGTACACGGCATTCCGGCTCACAATATACCTTTAGCTACTATTGGTGTATTTCTGCTCTTTCTTGGCTGGTTTGGATTTAACGGTGGTTCTGTATTAAGTGCAGACCCCGAAACTGTTTCTTATGTATTTGTAACAACTGCTTTAGCTGCCTGTGCCGGGGCACTTGCCTCGATGGTTACCACTCAAGTTGTGATGAAATCATTAGATGCGCCGATGGCATTAAATGGTATCCTTGCCGGACTTGTAGGTATTACTGCTGGAGCTGATGTTGTATCTGTGACAGACGCTGTACTAATCGGAGCTATCGCCGGGGTGCTTGTTGTTCTGGCCATCCTGATGTTTGATAAGCTTAGAATTGATGATCCTGTAGGTGCCATTTCCGTTCACGGAGTATGTGGTATCTGGGGAACATTAGCAGTTGGAATTTTCTCCTCTGACTATAGTTTCCTTACCCAACTTATCGGTACTGTATCTATCGCCGCATTTACATTTGTATTCTCTTTGATTGTATTTGGAGCTATTAAAGCTACAATGGGCGTTCGAGTTTCGAAAGAAGTTGAATCAGACGGTCTCGATATTTCCGAGCACAAAAATCATGCTTATCCTGATTTCTCGCCGGTTAAAACTTCTGAATTGGGAGCTTTTGCCGACTAACGCTCAATAAAATTCATCACTTTTATTCTGAATCTTCCTTACCCGGTACTATTGAACTGGGTAGGGCTGAATCAGAGTATAATTTCACTCAATAACTGTCTCAATAATCAATCGATTTATTGAAATGTATTATAGCTGTGTCTTTACCATACAGCCAATATTTCAGTACTCACTCACTCAAAACAATCTGAAAATTATGAACACTTCAAAAAAAATATCAACTGTTTTAAAGGCGCTATCACTTGGTGTCATTATGACTATGGCTTTTGGCCTGACAAATATAAATACAGCTCAAGCTCAGGAAGTCACCACAGGAGTTGACCTATACAGCACCTATGTTTGGCGTGGAGTTGCTTATTCGGGGCCATCATTACAACCCGCTGTAGAATTCAGCTCCGGCGGTTTCGCAATCGGAGCCTGGGGGTCACAAGGATATGATGGATTCCAGGAAATGGATCTTTACGCAGGTTACAGCTTTGACTTTGGGCTTAGCCTCGGTGTTACCGATTACTATTATCCAGGTACTCTTTGGTTAGATGGCGACAGTCATGCCATTGAAATCAATGCAGGATACAGCGCAGATGCTTTTTCCCTCTCCGGTAATTTCATTGTAAATGAAGCAGCAGGAGCAGGATCAGCCGGTGGTGACTTATACTTCGAAGCAGGCTACGCATTCAGTAACGCCAGTATTTTCTTAGGCGGTGGCGATGGCTGGCATAGTTCTGATGGCGAATTCGCCTTGGTCAATCTTGGAATAAGCACCGGCAAAGACATCGTTATCACCGATACCTTTACCATCCCGCTAAGTGGGGCCGTTATCTTTAATCCTGACACCGAGCAGCTCTATATCTTAGCCGGACTTTCGTTCTAGCTTCTGGCTAAAACATCTCATTCTATAATTCAGCTAATTAAAGCCGGGTTGCTATAATAAGCGCCCGGCTTTCTTTTTTATCGCTGAACCGGAATCTTCAGCACCCTACCCTCTTCTATCATTTCATCCAGATCTACCTGATTAATGATAGCTAAATCTAAAGCTGAGATATCCATCGGCAGTTCAGCAGGTAAAAGATCGGCGAAAGAAGCAGATCTTGAAGCAGGTTTTAGGTTAATTCGAACCGGATCAATTCCTAAAATAGAAGCATCATTAAGTTCAGAAAAACCTTCTCTGATTTCAGCGAATCTGCTTTCGTAGTCTGAAAATTGAGTAGATGAGGCATAGCTTATAAAAGAGTAAATCATATTCTGAAATTCGATGGCAGTCACCTGAATCATTAGCTCTGTACTGTCTTGTGATAAAGCCGTAGCAAAAGCCTGATAGCCATTCAGCCCATTCACGGAGTAAGACTCTTGATCTAGAGTAGTTACGCCCTCTTGACCTAAAAATGACTGTACTGAGCTTTCCGAGGAGTTACTCTGCGAATCAATCGTAAACTGGTTAATAGCCGTTTGTTCTTCATTCACCATAATAACAGCAGATGGCTGGTTATAAACCTGAAATCCGGCTGGCACTGGAAACTGAAATTTCAAATCGGGATGATAAAACATACCATCTCTTTCAAAACCCTGACGAGGATTATTACCAAAAATAATGCCTTCTATCATGCTCATGAATTCCTCATCATCAAGGATGGTCTGCTCGTATCCTTTTTCTTTCCATTTCTCAGCTAGCTCAGGAATGGTTTTTTCACGCTCGCCCGGATCAGGGTGACTGGAAAGTAAAGTCGGAACTCCGCCGCCCGAAGTTTTTGAAATTCGCTCCAATGAATTGAAGAACTCTGCCCCTTCTGCAGCCTGATAGTTCTTCATCGCTGAATACTCTACTCCTAAGGCATCTGATTCCCGTTCGTGATCTCGGCTGTATTTCAAAAACATAAGCTGAGCGGTTTGGCTGCTCAACTGCAAAATACTTCCTCCATCATAGCCTAGCGACTGGCCGATCACAGCCCCTCCTATTACCGCTAATTGCCCAACCTGTTGCTCTACGGCTCTTTGTGATGAATGGCGTGCGGCCACATGACCAATTTCGTGCCCCAACACAACAGCAAGCTGAGCTTCATTATTCAGGTGAGCTAACAAACCACGGGTTACATAAACAAAGCCTCCGGGAAGGGCAAATGCATTTACAACGGGACTGTCCAATACACGAAATGTGAACTCCGTTTCTCGAAATTGCTGTGGTGTATCTTCACGCCGAAGATGACTCACCTCTAACAATGACTGACCCAAATCGGACACATAGCTCGAAAGCTCTTCATTTTGATATAAGCCATATTGAGCCACAATCTCCTTGTCGGCCTGATTACCTAATTTCACTTCCTCTTCCCAGCTATAGCCAAAAGCACGTTTATTTCCCGAAACAGGATTCTTTTCAAGTGTAATGCAGCCACTTACTACTACAGCAAATGCCAGCATTAGTGTTATTGAAAAAGACCGAACATTCATTCTTTTCATAATTTTAAAACTATTAGTTCAATAAATCTTAGCGAAAATAGGGCAAATTGTTCCCAAAGAGCGTGGTCAACTCACAATATTTACTTCAGGAGTCAAAGTTACCCCAAATGTTTCTTTTACCGATTTCTGGATCCGAGTAGCCAGTTCCCATATATCATTACCCGAGGCGTTTCCATAGTTTACGATGACTAACGCCTGCATCTTATGAACACCAGCGTCGCCAAATCGTTTCCCCTTCCAGCCACAGTGATCGATAAGCCATGCTGCCGGGACTTTAACATCTTCTCCTGAGGGATAGTGCGGAATATCAGGGTGATTTTTTTGAAGCTCTTCAAACTCAGACTTAGGCAACACAGGATTCTTGAAGAAACTTCCTGTATTTCCAATTTCAGCAGGATCAGGGAGTTTGCTTTGCCGGATCTCTATCACTGCTTTGCTAATACCTTTTATTCCCGGATTTGTAATTCCTTCTTCCTCCAGTTTTTCCGAAAGAGCTCGGTATGAAATGTTAACAGAAGGCGATTTTTGAAGTTTTAAAGTAACTCCGGTAATCACAAAGTCACCCTTGTCCTCGTTTTTAAAAATGCTGTCACGATAGCCGAACTTACATTCAGTCTTGCTAAAAGTTCGTTCTTCTCCGGTTTCTATATGAACAGCCGTCAGTTCTTCAAATACATCTTCCAATTCAACGCCATAGGCTCCGATGTTCTGAATAGGTGCAGCGCCTACTGAACCGGGGATGAGAGATAGATTCTCGATACCGCCCCATCCTTTGTCCACACAATAAATCACCAACTCGTGCCAATTTTCACCGGCTCCGATTTTCAGAAATATGAATTCCTCATCCTCTTTAACTGCTTCTTTCCCTCTAATATCCATATGGATAATCAAACCATCAAAGTCTTCAACAAAAAGAACATTGCTCCCGCCTCCTAACATAAACTTGGAAGTGGATTTAAATCGGGAGTCTGCTAAAACAGATTTCAACTCCTCAACCGATGCTACTGAAACAAAATATCGGGCTTTGGCAGCTATGCCCATAGTATTGTAGGAGGAAATATCTACATGTTCCCTGATGGAAGGTGAGTTACTCATGAATTATCTGCGGGAGATTCTACTTCTTTTGGGCTTTCTACTTTAACCCGAACCTTTTTGATCCGGTTATTTTTCACGGAATGCACCGTCAGCTCCAGATTCTTGTAAGTCATCCGTTCACCAACTACCGGAAGACTTTCAGTTAGGTGATAAATCAAACCACCGAGCGTCTCAAATTCATCTTCTTCAGAAGTGATATCAGATTCCAGTATTTCTTCCATGTCATCTAAATCAATCTTAGCGTCAAAGATATAGATTCCACTTTTGAACCGGGTATAAAGTGTTTCCTCATCTCCCGAATCGTCGGTTATGTCACCTACAATCTCTTCAAGGATATCATCCATCGTTACAATACCTTCCGTACCGCCGTACTCATCCACCACAATAGCTATGTGAGTTTTCTCTTGCTGAAAGTCCCTAAGCAGGTCGTCCAGCTTTTTGGTTGCAGGAATAAACAGGGCTTTTCGGGAAACAGTCTTCCAGTTTAGTGAAGGCTCTTTTTCATTAGAATTTAAATAAGGAAGTACATCTTTAGCATATAACACACCCTGAATATTATCCAGATCACTATCATAAAGGGGCATTCGCGATAATCCATTTTCACGAATTTTTTTTAACACATCCTGAAGTGAATCCTCCAAAGAAACCGCCACAAAATTTACTCGTGACGTCATGATTTCCCGAACGGTTATATTTCCAAAGCCAATTACATTTTCAATAATCTCACGTTCGTCTTCTTTTATGGAGCCTTCCTGTTCACTCACCTCTGCCATAGTACGAATGTCTTCCTGAGTCATTTTACTGGCAGGTTTTGGCAGGTATCGTTCAAGACTAATTGTGCTGTCTGCTATCAGTTTTGCAAAAGGCTTCAGCAGAATAAATAAGCCATAAATAAAAGCACTATTGCCACGAGACACCTTCAGTGGATTATTGATAGCAATAATCTTTGGGGTGATTTCACTCAGAATTAAAATCATGAAGGTCAATACAATTACTTCAATTGCATAAACAACCACTTCTGAGAGTCCGTAAGCCTCAACAATATCTCCGGTAATTACAGCTGCAAGAACGGAGGCTATAATATTGGCAAACGTATTGCCAATGAGAATAGTAGCCAAAAGGCGCCGGGGTTTATCCAGCATCTTGATGATTCGATCATCAGCTGATCCGAGTGTTTCGTCTTGCTTTAAATCCTCCATGCGATTTGCAAGAGAAAAAAGAGCGACTTCAGAACCGGAAAAAACCGCAGAAAAAGCCAATCCCAAAAAAAGGACCAGAAGTTGAATGCCGAGAACAAATGGATCTAATCCATGAGCCACAGAACTTTCACCAATTGTGAGAAGAGAGTCTTGAACCAAACTGAAAGGATCTTCGATTGTATCCAATGCCTAGATTAAGTTATTATTTGAGTGAATGTAAGAAGGCTTGACGTATCCTTAAAATAAAAGATTTTAGCATAACCTGAGCTATAAATAAAAAAACGACATAAGAAATCCTCATGTCGTTTTAAATGATAATAAGAAGTAGTTATCTAGAATGGAAGATCGTCGTCCATATCATCAAAATTACTATCTAATTCTACATTGCTGCTCATGGGCTTAGAATTGCCCTCATTGCCTTGATTACCCTGATTTTGGTTTCCACTATTTTGCTGTGGCTGCCCACCACCCTGCTGGTTACCGCCACCACTCCCGCGGCTGTCTAACATCGTAAGCTGCAGCGCTTTGATTTCAGTGGTATATCGTTTTTGGCCATCTTTGTCTTCCCACTGTCGGGTTTGGATGGGTCCTTCTATATATACCTTAGAACCTTTAGTTAAATACTGTTGGCAAATTTCTGCAGTTCTACCCCACGCAACTACGCGGTGCCATTCTGTTTTCTCCTGATACTCACCGTTGCTGTCTTTGTAGCGCTCGCTGGTTGCGATGCTTAATGTTGCCACGGCTGTGTTCGATTGTGTGTAACGAACTTCCGGGTCTTGCCCCAGATTTCCTATCAGCATTGCTTTATTAAGTGAACTCATAACGTATCCTCTTTTTTATTGTTTGTTTGCAATGTAAGAGTTAGTTCAGAAGAATTCCTTACAAAATATTTTCAAAAAATTATCAATCATTAAGTATTTACTTAATGATTAGAAATGATTTTCCTTTTCTACCTACTAGCCTTTCACCCAAATAATTAAAGCCTGATTACGGGGAACCTTCTCCTTTTTGTTCTCTATAAAAAAAGTATTGAGAATTTTGTAACACTCTACACTTCATCTATCTCTTATAGGTACACAAGAGACGAAAAATCGGCGCATATGATTAGTGAAAAAGTTAAGGAAGACTCTGTAAAGTCCCCTATAACAAGGACAAATGGCAATAAATCTTTAGCAGGACTTGAACCCTACTCGGGAACATGGGATAAAACCCGGGCTTCTCATCTGGTCCGGCGAACGCATATCGGGCTGAAGATTAATAACCTTAATTATGCCCGCAGTTTTGCTTCTGCCACCTCAGCCGCAGAAGCAATTGTTGATAATGCCATTAGCACTCCTATCCCTGATGATCCTCAATGGTTCAGCGGAAGCAACTCCGGAGATGTTCAGGATGTGTATGATATTCAATTTCGCTGGATGGACGGAATGTACAATGGTGGACTTCAGGAGCGCATGATGTTATTCTGGAGCAACCATTTCGCCGTTTCCTACAGCAACATGAACGCTCTTCCCGATAAAGCCAATGACAGTTATGCCAGCCATATGTATAAATACTGGAAACTGCTTCATGAATATAGTTTTGGGAATTTCAGAGAGTTCGTCTCCACTATGAGCAAGAACTCGGCAATGCTTTACTATTTAAATAACTACAATAATCGTGACGGCCAGCCCAATGAAGATTTTGCCCGTGAATTAATGGAGTTGTTCACGCTTGGACCTCAGGGCAAAAATGGAGATGATAATTATTCGGAAAACGATGTTGCTGAAGTTGCCCGCTCCGTTACAGGCTGGCGCGTTAATGATGCTACTTTAAGTGGCTATTTTGATGATTCCCGATTCGACAGTTCCAGTAAGACGATTTTTGGCGTAGCAAGTAATTATGATCTGGATTCTGTTATTGACCTCATCTTCACACAAAAAGAACAAGAGGTTGCCTATTTCCTTTGCCGAAAATTGTATGTGTTTTTTGTTTCAGCCAAACCGAATGATACGGTAATTTCAGAATTGGCTGATTTCTGTATAGCTCAAGATTTTGATGTTGCAGCAGTGCTTAAAAAATTTCTGAGTAGTGCTCATTTTTATGAAGAGCAATTTTATGGGAGCCGGATTAAAAGTCCAACCGAGATCTTTATAAGCTACCTTAGAGAGCTTGAAATCACTCCTACTTCTCAGCTTAAAGAATATATCCGATTGAGGATGCAAGGGCTGAACGAAGAGCTTCTCCGCCCTGAAACAGTATTTGGTTGGGACGGCTATAATCCTCCTTACTCCGATGGGACTCCCGGACATTATTCATGGCTGAATACTAATCTCATGCCTTCAAGGTGGGATAACCTCACGGACATTATTTATGGGTACGATAACTCGGGAAGCAGTTATAACCCAATCAGACTTGCCGAAAAGATTTCCGATCCTTCTAATCCATTCACCCTGGCTGAAGACCTGGCTGAGCATCTGATCGCTTTGCCTTTAAATATGGTCGGTATCCGGAAAATTGATGAAGATTTTGCCGGCAACCCTGCCCTTCACCCCAGTGATAATGTAGCAGGCTTCGCCAATTTCCCGGAACATAAAATCAACCTTACTAAGATATTATTGGGAACTATTCCTTGGTATGAATTTACTGCCAACAGCGATCAGGATGGGAATTTATACTATCAAGAGACTTTTGCTGAATCCATCAGGCAATATTTAGCCTATCTCCAGCAACTCCCGGCTTACCAGCTCATTTAATTTCAAGAAACAGTCAAGAAGCATGTGTAAAAAAGATCATCATCATAATCCAAAGTTGTCGCACGATCGCCGGGGAGCCAGTCTCGAAGATAAAGAAGCTCACCAAAATGATCACCAGAGCTGGAGCCGGCGAAGCTTTTTAAGCACCCTTGGCTTTGGAGCTGTTGGGTCATCCATGCTTTTGGGTGGAACTCCGGTTAGTACTTTTGCCCGCTCAAAATTCTTTAACCGATTATCCCGCGCAGATAATGACCGCGTACTTGTGCTCATTCAACTGAGTGGCGGTAATGACGGATTGAATACCATCATCCCGGTTGAGAACGATATTTATTATCAAAAACGTCCCACCATTGGTATCCGTAAACAGGATTCTATACTGCTTAGTGATGACATTGGAATGCACCCTGCCATGAGTAATCTGGAACCCTTTTGGGGTGATGGTAAGATGGCTGTCATCAATAATGTGGGTTACTCAAATACCAATCGCTCCCATTCCCGCGCTACTGATATATGGACTACAGGGAGCGGAAGTAATAATATTGAAAATACCGGATGGGCCGGAAGATTTTTAGTGGAAGACAATCCTGACTTCATCGCTAACCCGCCGGAATTCCCCCTCGGTGTTCGGATTGGAGGTGCTGCTACTCTTTTTCAGAGTGAGTTCGGCAATCTGGGTGTTACTTTTGGAGGTGCCAGTCAATTTACCCAGTTCCTGGAGCAAGGTGGCTTTTATGATGAAGACAATGTTCCACAAAATGATTTCGGCGATTCTCTTTCATTTGCCCGAAAAATCGCCAACTCATCTTTTAAATATCTGGAGTCCATTCAGGATGCCGCAGATAATGCGACTAATTTAGGTCTGTACCCGAATTCATCCCTAGCTCAAAGTCTATCTGTTGTGGCCCGACTGATTCGTGGAGGACTAAACACCAAGCTGTTCCTCGTTTCTAAAGGTGGTTTTGATACCCACAATAATCAAGGTGGCCCGGAAGGCGGACACGCAAACTTACTTGCGGATATTGCTGACTCCGTTAACGCCTTTTATGCTGATTTAAAAAGCGACCGTCTTGATAACCGTGCTCTAACTATGACGTTTTCCGAATTCGGAAGAACACTGGACGAGAACTCATCAAACGGAACTGATCACGGCTCTTCTGCCCCGGTTATGGTTTTTGGTCCTGTGAATGGTGGCTTATACGGGAATCACGCTGATCTAACCAGCCTAGATAATTCAGGCGATCCTATTTTCAGTACAGATTACCGTTCTGTTTATACTTCTATTTTAGATGACTGGTTCGGTCTGGGAGATAATGAAACAGACTCGGTGATTGATGGAAGTTTCCAAAATCTTGGCTTTGTGGATGCTACTGCTACGAGCAATGAGCCCTCCCAGCAAACGCCAAAATCGTTTAAGCTGGAACAAAATTATCCAAATCCTTTCAACCCAACCACAACCATTTCCTTTTCACTGGCTAAAGCTGCCGAAGTTAAACTTCAGGTTTTTGATGTAAAAGGAAGCCTCATTAAAACCATACTGAACGAGCAAAAATCTGCAGGTGACTACAGTGTTCAGTTCGACGCCTCTAACCTATCAAGCGGCACCTACCTATATAAATTGGAAACCCCAAATGGTGTGCAAACCAAAAAAATGACGTTGATAAAATGACCCATTCAATGCTTCGTGTTAAACCCAAAACGTTATCCCTGTTACTCATTGTACTGTTTGGCTTTGTGCTGATGACAGGGTGTGATCTGGTTAACTCCGTTACCGGAAATGGCAATGACGATAAGTCTTCCAAAACTATTCATCCCATACTCCTTAACGGAAGCTGGGGGTTCATCTCTAATGATGGAAATATTGTGCTGGAACCCCGATTTGGTCAGGCAAGAGACCTTTCTGATGGCCTTGCTGCCGTTCGTAGCGGGACTCTTTGGGGATATGTTCAGGCTAATCCTGCCCGACTGGTTATTGAAACAAAATTTACAACTGCGGGGGATTTTGAAGATGGTTTAGCACCGGTTCAATTACCCGGTCAAGGCTATGGCTTTATAGATGAAACCGGCAGTTTTGTAATTGAAGCTCAATATGATTTTGCTCAACCCATTTCTGAAGGCAAAGCAGCCGTTCGTATTGACGGGCTTTGGGGCTACATCAATGCCGATGGAAGCACTCTTGTCGAACCTACATATAGCGACGCCCGCCCCTTTTCGAATGGGCTAGCAGCTGTTGAGACTTTTGATGGCTGGATCTATATCAATAATGAAGGTGAAGAAGCAATAAACCCTACTTTCCAACTATCTACCGCAGGTGAATTTGTGGATGGTCTGGCACCAATTGAAACCGCAGATGGCTGGGGTTTCATTGACAAATCGGGCAGCCCTGCTATCACTCCCAAATACGAAGAAGCAGGTCGCTTTTCTCAAGGTTTAGCTTGGTTCAGAGATGGTGATTACATCGGCTTCATCAACAAAAAAGAGGACATTTTGATAGAACCTCAATTTGCTGAAGTAAAACCATTTTCAGAAAATATGGCTGCCATCCGGCTGAATGACGACTGGTTTTATGTGAACAAAGACAGCAAGCTGATCTCCATCACTACCCCTTTCGAGAATGCAGAGAGCTTTAGCAACGGAATTGCCCGTGTACAACTCGGTAACGATGAGGACATCCGTTATGGATACATCGATAAGAAAGGCGAATACATTTGGTACCCAACAAGATAAATTAAGAATATCATGAAACGTTTACTTTTACTGTTAGCTTTTACAACACTTTTCACTTCCTGTGATCTCGTCGACTCCGTAACCGGAAATGATGATGAAGTCGTTAAACTCTACCCTGTTTTGGTAGATGGTGACTGGGGTTATATCAACCAAAAGGGAGAAATGATACTTGAGCCTGATTACCAAAACGCTCGCCCTTTCCATGAGGGTTTGGCTGCTATTCGCGAATCCTGGGGTTGGAAGTACATCAATTCCAAAGGTGAAGTTAAGATTGAAGGTGACTTTAACAACATCGAAAATTTCTCTGGAGGCAAAGCAGCCGTTCGATTTGATGGCAGATGGGGTTATATCAATAAGTCCGGGAATTTTGCTATCAATCCTATGTTTAGAACAGCTTCTGCCTTTTCTGATGGACGAGCTTTTGTGCGCAGCGTAGATTATTCCAACTATTACTACATCAATGAAAACGGAGACCGAATCGAATCCGTAGGTCTACCCGATGACATTGACTACATCGAAGAAAATCAGTTTAAGAATGGCCGCGCTATGGTTAGCGATGATGATCTCTTTGGATACATCGATAAATCAGGAAATACTATTGTAGATCTTAAATATGCCGAAGCCCGCCCTTTTTCAAATCAGCTGGCTGCAGTTAAAATCAGTGATCGCTGGGGCTTTATCGGTGATAATGGTGAAGTTTCAATCTCACCGGCTTTTATAAGCGTTGGTGATTTTGGAGACGGTCTCGCTCCCGCTCGTGCTAGCTCAAACTCATTTGGCTATATCAATAAATCCGGGGAATTCATTATCAATGAGCAGTTTCAAGAAGCCGGGACTTTCTCAGAAGAACGAGCTCCGGTTATGCTCAACAACAAATGGACTTTTATAGATAAGTCAGGCAATCAAATTACCAATCCAAAGTTTGATGAAGTCAGCCCCTTTTATAATGGGCTTGCCCGTGTAACCATCTATGTACCGGTTGAAGATGAGATTGAAGAAAATTACGGCTACATAAATAAATCAGGCAGTTATGTCTGGTACCCTACCCGGTAGATCTTACAAACCTCAGTTTGATTTAAATATTGGTTGTATTAAAGGTTTGGTAGTCATTTCGCAGCGAATGCTCGAAAACTTCTTTCATTAATCGAACTAAGGTTAGGAGTAGGTTTTTTTGTAACAAACAGTGCTTTTTCCACTCTTTTAATAAAAAAGGAAAGGCAATGATTTCAGAACAAATTATTCAGGATTATTTAGAACAGGAGAAGGACTATTCAAGTAAGGTTACCAAAATTAAAATAGCCTTGCTTCTCATTTCTCTAACCGGCTTACTCATCTTTTCTTTGTAACCGGCTAAACCGTACTTCTATTTTTGTTATTTCAGGAATTCGCTAAATAAAAATGGTCTATTTCCTCCAACTTTGAGCTTTAAGATATCCGTCGTAAAAAGGAGTGATATTTTTTGCATTAGTTCCATCTGCATTTAGTAAAAATATTCTTTGAACATTTTTACTTCCTTGTTGACAATTCAATAAAATCTTAGAATTGTCTGGGGACCATGATACTGCCCCAGAGACTCTGCACAAACCGTTTGTTAAATTAACTTGATCTGTTCCATCTACTTTCATTTTAAGTATCTCACTGTTATGATCATCATCTAATAATCGATAAGCGACCTGTTTTCCATCATATGATTCTAAAGGCCAAAACTACGACTCTCTTTGATTCCCCCAAGTCTGCAATACCTCTCCATTTAAATCCATTAAGCCCAAATTCCTAGTTAGGAACCGCTTACCTGTTGAGTCTACTGCTGAATAGTCAAGTATATCAACCCAGAATGCACCCCCATCGTTAGCCCAATCCATTATTCTGTAGTCTAAATGCTTGTCTCTGGGAGTATTGAGGATTCTTTTTTCCTCTTTTCCGTTGATATTTATTTGAAATATATCAAAAGCTCCAATTGCTTCAGGAACAATCAGCCTTGAATAAGTCAGATGTTTAGAGTCTGGCGACCAATTCAGGTGCCAGGCTCCCCCATATGTAATGGTTTCTGAGTTGGAACCCCCTATGCTAACCCATCTTGTCGTTACTTGAGAACGCTCGCTACCGTCTGCATTCATGACATATATTACCCTGCGAAAGCCAGGGTATTCTTTAGAATCGCCTTTGACAGAAATGAAAGCTATTTTTTTACCATCTGGCGACCATTTAGCTTCGAGTATAGGCCGGTTCGAATTTTTAATTAGACGTTTAACCTCCCCTCCCTCTTCATTCATACTGTAAAGCTGTATAGTTCCACTTTTGTCAGAAGTAAATAGAATTGGACCTGCATTGAATTGTAGATTGTCTCCACTTAAAATATCACAGCCCGAGCAAATCGTTAATAATAGAGCTATAGAAATGATAAACACAGAACGGATGTAACTCATACTTTGTCTCTTAACTTTTTTGGCTTAGAATCTTATCTGTAGATACCTAAACTACTTAAATTTCACGATTTATTTTAGCGGAATTTGATTGTGTCTATTCCCTTAAGATCTTTTAAGTCTTACAGCGAGCCCGAATTTATTATCCAAGATTCTTGCTTATCGAGCGCTGACTTAAAAGCACCCGCCCGGCAAGTCTCTGACTTGCTGTAGGACTCAGAAGTAAGAAAAGACCGTTTGCCCTCCATGGAAGTCGGAGACTTCCGCAGCTACTACTTTTCAGTCACCGCTTTGCTCAAGACTGAAAAGATCTGTGACTTCAATTTTAACGTGAGTTTGATAAAAGTCAGCCCTTAGTTGTCACCCTGAGCTTACTGGTGTAGTTAGGTTTACATTGTATTCCACGAAGGGTCTCAAAGTTTGTCATCCTCGGTTGTATTTTACGTTGAGATCCTTCGCGTTCGACTAATGTGTTTAGTATCTTTTTTCTAAACGCTCAGGATGACAACAATCAGATACCTTAGCATGAACTCTCTTTTTTATTATTTTCAGGAATTCACTTTTATCTATTCACGTTGAATAGTTAATTAATCTCATTCCATGAAAATACCTTTTTGGGCAAAAATATTATTCGGGATTCTTATCTGTAATGCTGTAGGTCTCGCTGCCAGCACGGTTACAATCCCCGCCATCTCTGAGTGGTACGTTACACTCAACAAACCCTCGTTTAACCCTCCTAATTGGTTATTCGGGCCTGCATGGACTCTTCTCTACACCTTAATGGGAATCTCTGCCGCCGCTGTTTGGCAAGCCGGGACTCATAAGCCTGAAGTAATACACGCCCTGCAATTCTTTGGGCTCCAATTACTGTTCAATGGGCTTTGGTCATTTCTCTTTTTTGGACTCAAAAACCCCACACTCGCTTTTATTGAAATTGTTTGCCTGCTGATTCTTATTATAATCACATTCAATAAATTCAAACCCATAAAAAAATGGGCGAGTTGGCTGTTAATTCCATATATACTTTGGGTTTCATTTGCCTCAGTATTAAATCTCTCTATCGTTATTCTGAATTAAGGACTTTCTACCTATGACTAAACTTCCAAGTTGGGCACAATCGGGGCGATCACAATGGGAGTACCATGGGCAAAAGCGTCCAAAGTTTGCTGTCAAACCAAAAGAAGGTCAGGAATCAGTTTGGGATTATCCTCGTCCCCCAAAAATTGACCCCGACGACAGAGAGGTGCTAGTCATTTTTGCCAATAAAATCATAGCAAGGTCTACAAGAGCAATACGAATTCTGGAAACGGCCAGTCCCCCTACTTTCTATGTTCCTCCATCAGATGTGAATTCTAAATACCTCAAAAAAACGACCGGAGAATCCCAATGTGAATGGAAAGGTGAAGCCACATACTGGGACATTATCGTAGAGGACGAAAAAGTTGTGCGTGGAGCATGGTCATACCCAAAACCTTTTCAGGATTTTTATAAAATTAAAAGTCACCTCGCCTTTTACCCATCTAAAATGGATTGCTACGTAAATGGTGAACATGTAAAACCCCAACCCGGTGGATTCTACGGTGGCTGGATTACCAAAGAAATTGTAGGACCGGTTAAAGGGGAATCTGACGAAACCTATTTGTAAACACTTGTGAGCTTCTTTCAGAATTGAATTATACCACCTATTTTCTGCCTTCAACTAAATCAAAGACTGCCATGCTTTTAAGACGCCATTCTATCTTATATTTTTTATTTTTTCTTATTTTTTCCATTTCAGCATCCGCTCAGGTTGATGAATCCTATTTCGACTATATGGATTTATTTGACCTTCAGATGGTTGGTACTCCGGCAATATCTCCGGATGGGAAAACCGTTATTTACGAGCGCCATCAATTTGATGCGATGACAGACCGACGGTTTGTGAACCTTTGGAGTATCTCTTTTTCGGGTGATAACCATATTCCACTTACTTCCGGAACCGATTATTATGGAAATGTAGCTTGGTCGCCAAGTGGAAATCGAATCGCTTATACTTCAAGTAACGAAGGTTCAAACCAAATTTTTGTTCGGTGGATGGATTCCGGTGCAACCTCTTCCATCACAAACCTGACCGAGAGTCCCGGCAATGTCAGTTGGTCGCCGGATGGCAGCAGAATTTTATTCTCTAAATTTGTCTCGGCCTCTTTATCATCCCGAATTGCTAACCTTCCTTCCCCTCCCGAAGGAGCTAAATGGGAGAAATCAGCCGTAGTAATTGATAAAGCTGTTTACCGAAGAGATGGTGGCGGATATGTAGACGATGGATATAATCACCTGTTTTTAATTTCAGCAGAAGGCGGTGCACCCCGGCAGCTCACCACCGGCAACTTTGACTATAATGATGCAACCTGGACTCCGGATGGCCAACACATTATGTTCACCTCTGATCGTTCTGATGATGTAGACCTCGATCCTAATAATGAGCAGATTTATCAGATGAATATTGAGTCCGGTGAAATAACTCAGATTACAGACAAACGGGGACCGCACGGGAACCCAAAAATCTCTCCCAACGGTAAATTGATTGCTTACACCGGTTTTGTGGATGAATTTGTTGGATATCAACAAGGGCAGCTTTACATCATGAATAGAGATGGCTCAAACCAAAGAAGTATTTCCGGGGATTTTGATGAAAGCATTTCTTCCACTACGTGGGCCAACAACAGCAAGTCTCTTTTCTTCAGGTATGATGAAGAAGGAAACAGCAAAGTGGGTAACATCAGCCTTGATGGCAATATAACTTCAATTGCCCAGGATTTAGGAAGTCCATCATCCGGTCGACCTTATGGCGGTGGTTCTTATTCTGTTTCAGAAAACGGACGGTTTGCTTTTTCGGAGATTTCGACAACCCGCCCAACAGAATTAGCGGTTGGACACTTCCCTACCAAAATGGCAAATAGAACTCTTACTGATCTTAATGGTGAGTTTTTTGCGTCAACTAAAATCGGTTCTACTGAAGAATTTTGGGTAGAATCATCCGTGGATGACTTCAAGGTTCAGGGGTGGATTATAACTCCACCCGATTTCGATCCCGATAAAAAATACCCGCTGATTTTAGAAATCCATGGCGGACCACACACCAACTACGGCAGCCGATTCACACCGGAACTTCAGTTCATGGCAAGCCGTGGCTACGTGGTAGTTTATACCAACCCAAGAGGCAGCACCAGTTATGGCGAGGAGTTTGCAGCCTATATTAATCATAATTATCCAAGTGAAGATCATAACGATCTTATGGATGCCGTAGATTATGTGGTAGATCAAGGATATATCGATGAAGACAATCTATTTATTACCGGTGGTAGCGGTGGCGGAGTGTTAAGTGCATGGGCAATCGGTAAAACGGACAGGTTCAATGCAGCGGTAGTCGCAAAGCCCGTTATCAATTGGTTCAGTTTTGCCTTAACTGCGGATGGAAGTCCATACTACAGTAAATATTGGTTCACCAAAAAACCTTGGGAAGATCCGGATCAGTATTTTGAACGCTCCCCTATTTCTTTGGTTGGGAATGTCTCTACACCTACCATGTTGCTTACAGGCGAACAAGATTACCGAACACCAATGAGTGAAACTGAACAATATTATGCCGCTTTGAAATTACAAAATGTTGATGCCACTATGGTTCGAATTCAGGGTTCCGGTCACGGAATTGCAGGTAAACCCAGTAACCTCTTCCGTAAAGTTGCTTACATTGTTGGGTGGTTTGATATGTACAAAAACTAACCTTTAGTTTCAGATTTATGCTTTCAGTAAAACAAAAATTTACTGAAAGCTAAATTCTGAATACAACAACCTTCCTTTTATATATCTTTACTCTTCATTAACACCTCAACGTTTTAATAAAACGATAGATGTTCTTCGCCGTTAGTCTCCCTTTTTTAAATGAGATTGTTGCCCTTTTCATGGTCAGCGTACTCATTGCCTATATTTGTTACAAGATAAAACTGGTTCCCATTGCCGGCTTCTTGATTGCCGGAGTCATTATTGGCCCCAATGCCCTGGGCATAGTCCAGGACCAGGAATTGGTTGATATGCTGGCTGAAATAGGCATCATCCTGCTGCTGTTTACTATCGGTATTGAATTCAGCCTCGATAAATTATCCCGAATAAAAAACGCCATTTTTGTTGGGGGTGGACTACAAGTTTTATTAAGCGTAGCAGCCGTTGTAGCAATTCTCTTGTTGTTTGATGTGGATTGGAAAGTAGCTGTTTACACTGGTTTTTTAGTGGCGCTGAGTTCTACGGCTATCATTTTGGGGTTACTTAGCGAGCAAGGTAAAACCGATACTCCCGTTGGCAGGCTCTCCCTTGCCGTACTTATTTTTCAGGATTTTGCCATTATCGCGATGGTGCTTTTAGTACCTATTCTATCGGGACAAAGTGATTCCGTTCAGGATGTCTTCATTGTACTCGGAAAAGCGGTGTTGCTCATTGCCGTTGTTGTAGTTTTAGCCCGCAAAATAGTGCCGTGGATTTTGGAGAAAGTAGCCCAAACCCGCCGGCAGGAATTATTTTTACTTACCGTGATGGCCATCTGTTTTGGTACTGCTGCATTGACCAATCTTGCTGAAGTCAGCTTGGCTCTCGGAGCATTCCTTGCCGGATTGGTTGTAAGTGAAAGTCATTACAGTGATCATGCTCTCAGTGAAATCCTTCCCCTAAAAACCATTTTTAACGCTGTGTTCTTCGTTTCAGTGGGAATGTTGCTTGATCTAGAGTTTGTGATCGAAAATCCCTTTCTACTACTTGGTATTGCAGCCGGAGTTCTTGTTTTGAAATTTATTCTGAGTTCTGTGAGTTTGCTCGTTCTTGGTTATCCGATTCGAATTGCTGCTGCAGCCGGTATTGTTTTAGCACAGATAGGGGAATTCTCTTTTGTTTTGGAAAGGGCCGGGCGCCCTGCGGGATTGACTCCCGGTGGATTTGGGGAAATGGGTTCGCAAGTGTTTATAGCCACTTCCGTATTATTAATGCTCCTCACTCCTCTTTTCCTGAAAATTAGTCCAAAGATCGGGGAATTATTAGCTAAAACTCCATTGCGTAAACTTGGGGAAAAACGTAAAGAAAGCGATTCAGAAGAAGAATCCACAGACCTAGAAGATCATGTCATTTTGGTTGGATATGGTCCTGCCGGCAGGAATCTTGCCAAGGTATTTAAAGAGACTGGTATTCCATTTATCGTGCTTGAAATGAATCCAAGGTCGGTAAATGAAATGCGTGAAAATGGAATAGATGCCATTTATGGGGACGCCTCCAGAACACATATTCTTGAACATGCAGGGGTTTACAAAGCCAAGCTTTGTGTGATCGCTATTAATGATCCCAACATAAGTCCTCGTATAACAAAATTGGCGAACTATTTGAACCCTACCATACAAGTGATTGTACGCACAAGATATCTCTCAGAAGTAGATTATTTGGAAGAAGCCGGGGCACATCAGGTAGTACCTGAGGAGATGGAAACAACTGTGCGGCTTTTCTCAAACGTATTAAGTGCATATATGATCCCGGAAGAAGAAATTCAGCAACACATAAAAGATATGCGGAAAGAAGATTACCAAATTATGCGAGGCAGTATTCAGGAAGCTCATTTAATGGTTCTTCAAGGGCTTGATGATGAAGGACTTCACACCCGCGCCGTAGTAGTGAGGGAGGGTTCTTATGCTGCAGGAAAATCACTTGGTGAATTAATGCTTCGAAATAAATATCAGATTACCGTGCTTACCGTTAACCGGGGCGATAAGAATATTGGGAACCCGGCCGGAGAATTTACCCTGAAGCCCGGAGATCGACTGATTATGGTAGGCCTTGCATCCCGATTTGCAGAAGCCGGAGAAATTTTTCGGGAAGCAAAAGCTCCAGAAGAATTTGAAAATTAAAAACCCCTGATCATTATCCAATCAGGGATTCAGCTCTAAATCCAGCTTTTTGGTTTATTTCCAAGCGCCTAAAATAAGTCCCATTAACGTAAATACAACGATCCAAAAACCACCGTTAATAAACATATAGGACCAAGACTTCTGCTCATAAAGAGCATTCACCCCAATGGCCGTAGCTACCCATCCAAATCCGGTCAAGAAACCATAAAAAGCTCCACTGCCTGCTGTTACCTGTTCAGCTGCTGTCGGATCGCTGTAGAAAAACATGGCCAAGCAAAACGCCATTATAAATTGTAGAATAAAAGTGACTCCAAAGATTTTCCCCATATTTCCATTTTGAGCATCCTCTTCGGTCATTCCAACCGAAGCCATCCATTTCTTTCCAAACAAGGGTCCGTACCATACAAAACCTATTCCAAAACCAACAAGCGAGGCCGCTACTACAGCGAGCCAATTTATAGCTGACATTTCCATTCTTTTATCCTCATTTAGTTAATGTTTATTTAAACCCCGATTCCTTGTTACTCCCTGTATCACAGGTAATTAACTAATTTTATAAATCAGGCACAATTGTTCAAATATTAAATACCGAATAAACACTTTTAGTGGATCAAGCTTTTGCTTAAGATTTCTTACCTTCTGTCTCATAAAGATCATTGAACAAAATCAGTAGTATGAAATATCCTGATTTCAACCACACGATACCCATCGATAATGTTGGAGTTGAAGAACGAGTATCGAGGTTGAACAAACGCAGTATCAAGAAAGAATCAAAAGTTCAGGCTTTAAAACTGGCCTTGAGCATGATTGATCTGACCACCCTTGAAGGAAAAGATTCGCCCGGGAAAGTCATCCAGCTTTGTAAGAAGGCAAAACAACCTCATCCTTCTATGCCAAATTTACCAACGGTTGCAGCAGTATGTGTGTATCCAAGTATGGTTGGAGTCGCTAAAAAAGAACTTAAAGGAACAGATATCAATGTAGCGAGTGTCGCAACAGCTTTCCCAAGCGGTCAGGCTCCCCTTTCTATGCGCCTCGAAGATACCAAGTATGCCGTTTCTGAAGGTGCTGATGAAATTGATATGGTTATTAGCCGCGGTGCCTTTTTGAAAGGCGATTTCGAATTAGTTTTTGATGAAATTGCAGCTGTTAAAGAAGCCTGCGGTGATGCTCATTTAAAAGTAATTTTGGAAACCGGTGAACTGTATACTTATGAAAATGTTCGCAAAGCCAGCGACTTAGCTATGCATGCCGGGGCCGACTTTATTAAAACCTCAACAGGTAAAATGAGTCCGGCAGCTACACAACCTGTAACCCTGGTAATGCTGGAAGCTATTCGTGATTTCTATTACAAAACTGATAAGATGATTGGCATGAAACCCGCCGGTGGAATAAGAACTGCGAAACAAGCTATCCAATATCTTGTTATAGTAAAAGAAACACTGGGTGCTGCCTGGCTCACTAATGAGTATTTCAGGTTTGGAGCCAGTTCACTGACTAATGATCTGCTTATGCAGATTGTGAAGCAAGATACCGGCCACTACCAATCACTTGACTATTTTTCTGCTGATTAAAAAAATATCCTATGTCTAATAACACAGAAACAAAAGACGCTCCTTACAAACCGACCTCCCCTAACTCAAAATTAGATTTTGAATCTGTTTGGGAATACGCTCCTGCACCTCAAAGTTCTGACTTTGTAGAAGTTAAAGAGCAGTATAATCTCTTTATTGGAGGGAAATTTGTAAAGCCTTCTAAAGGCCGATATTTCAAAAGCACAAATCCCGCTACTCAAGAAGAAATCACAGAGTTTGCTGAAGCCACTCAAAAAGATGTGGACAATGCCGTTAAAGCCGCTCGAAAAGCTTATGAAGGAGAATGGTCGCGCATTTCAGCTAAAGAGCGTGGAAAATACCTCTACCGGATTGCCCGTATGCTTCAGGAGCGAGCCCGTGAATTTGCCGTACTTGAGTCAATGGACGGCGGGAAGCCAATTCGTGAATCACGCGATGTAGACATTCCATTAGTAGCAGCCTATTTCTTTTACTATGCTGGTTGGGCCGATAAGCTGGAATATGCTTTCCCTGGTAAAAAACCAAAACCACTAGGTGTATGCGGACAGATCATCCCCTGGAACTTTCCGTTGTTGATGCTCGCTTGGAAAATAGCCCCTGCCCTCGCCTGTGGAAATACTGTTGTATTAAAACCGGCTGAAACGACTTCACTGACAGCTCTTAAGTTTGCAGAACTTGTTAAGGATTGTGGCCTTCCGGACGGAGTTATCAATATCGTAACGGGAGCCGGACAAACCGGTGCCGAGATCGTCAATCATAAAGATATTGACAAAGTAGCTTTCACCGGATCCACAAACGTGGGTAAAATCATTCAGAAATCACTGGCCGGAACCGATAAAAAGTACACCCTTGAATTAGGCGGAAAAGGCGCACTCGTTGTTTTTGAAGATGCTCCAATTGATCAGGCTGTAGAAGGTATCATTAATGCGATCTACTTTAACCAAGGGCACGTTTGCTGTGCCGGTTCCAGGTTGTTAGTTCAGGAAGGTGTAGCTGATAAAGTCATCGCCAAACTCAAAGACCGCCTGGAAACGCTGATTGTTGGCGACCCAATGGATAAGAATACAGATATCGGTGCCATCAACTCCAAAGAACAGTTTGAGACCGTTAATAAATATCTTGAATTAGGAGTTGAGGAAGGTGCAGATATCTACCAAAGTAAATGTGATATCCCTGATAATGGATATTTTATTCGCCCTACTCTTTTCACGAACGTATCACAATCAAATCGCGTAGTTCAAGAAGAGATTTTTGGACCGGTATTAACGGTTCAAACATTCCGTACAGCCGATGAAGGCATCGAAAAAGCCAATAATACTCCATATGGTTTAGCCAGCGGTGTATGGACGGATAAAGGCTCCAAGATTTTTAAAATGGGTAGCAAGATGAGAGCCGGAGTAATATGGGCAAACACCTATAATAAGTTCGACCCAACCTCACCATTTGGCGGCTACAAAGAAAGTGGAGTGGGACGCGAAGGCGGACTACACGGATTAGCTGCTTACACAAAAATTTAACTGCACAGAATTTTAGTTATGTCTGACCAAAGAATTGACGTTAAAAAGACTTACAAAATGTACGTGGGCGGTAACTTCCCCCGAAGTGAATCCGGACGTACCTATAAAGTATTTGATAGCGATAAAAACCTGATTGCAAATGCTTGCCAGGGTTCTCGAAAAGATTTCCGAGATGCAGTTAGAATTGCACGAGGTGCTTTTGGAGGATGGAGTTCACGAAGTGCCTATAATCGTGGACAGATTCTGTATCGAATTGCGGAAATGCTGGAAGATCGCCGCGATCAGTTCATGAAAGAACTAGGCCCTATCGGTTTTAAAACAGCTGAAGCAGAAGCTGATATCAATGCGTCTATAGACAGGCTTATTTATTACGCTGGCTGGGCTGACAAGTACCAGCAGGTGTTTGGCTCAATAAACCCCGTTGCGAGCTCTCACTTTAATTTCAGCATGCTCGAGCCAACCGGTGTGGTTGCTGCCTTTGCACCCGAAAAAAGCCCCCTATTGGGATTAGTTTCAACAATAGCTCCTATAATTGTGGGTGGAAATACATGCATAGTTTTAGCATCCGAAGATTACCCACTGCCTGCAATGAGCTTTGCGGAAGTTTTAAACTCCTCTGATGTACCGGGTGGAGTGGTTAATATTCTTTCTGGAAAACGTGAAGAATTAGCGGAACATTTCAGTACACATATGGATGTAAATGCTATGTTATACTCAGATAAACTTCCAAAGGAAATGAAAAAGCTGATTGATGAAAATGCTTCTCTTAATGTGAAACGCATTATCAAAAAGCCTATTGAAGATTGGTACTCCGAGGAAGCGCAATCCCCATATTTTCTAACTGGCTTTCAGGAAACTAAAACTACCTGGCATCCCGTTGGATTTTAAAACACATTCATGAAATATCTTTCCATACTTATATTAATTGTAGGTGCTATCGCCTGTTCTTCTTCCGAAAAAGTCATCAACGACACGCTGGAAGAGGCTAAGGAAAATTTTCAAAACGGAAACATGACCTTGCCTTCCAATCTGAGTTTAGAAAGTTTACGCACTCAGCTATCGGACGCATACACCTATCGTGAGAATAAAATTCCGGAAGCATTCAATAGAGTAAAAGTCGAAGAAAAGGTGGAACGGGATCTTTACGAAGGCTATAGGATTCAAATCTATTCCGGCCAAAGTGTAATTGCAGCAGATACATTGGCTGCTAATTTCCGTGTTTGGGCTGATAGTACGGTTGTCGGTTACCAACCTGATACCTATACATTTTTCAGGACCCCATATTATCGTGTACACGTTGGGGATTTTCACGAGCGAGAACGTGCCATCTCTTTTTCCAATATTGTAAAACGATACTTTAAAGATGCCTGGGTTGTCTATGATAGAGTTAACCCATCAAGTGTACCAGCTGATACTGCTGTAATTCAGACTCAGTAATTATTGTGATTTATTCCTGCTTTACTCACCGATATAGACTCGTTTCCTGTTTACCAAGGTCCTAGTTTAGTCAAATCACTTAACTTGGTTTTTGAGTGGAGTTAATTTAAATAACTAAGACAAAGCTAAACTTTTTAGTTATTATTACGAACAAACGCTAAATATGAATTTAGATCAGTTACAGCATTGGGTTTAAAAAACGAAGCACAAGCCGGTTACGGAACAAAGAAATTCTATCAGGATTATGTCTCTGGAATGAGCCGGGAGAGATTCTCTAAAGAGCTTACTGCAGATTCTGAAAGGCTAAAACTGGTTTACAAAGAGGCCGTCGAAGACATTGAACGGCAACAAGGGCAACAATTACCGGGTCATATCAAAATGCTCCGGCTATTCTCTGATCTTGCTCAACGCCTGAACCCTACCCGTCGCCTTATTTTTGGGATGGGGTCTATAAGCTTTTTCAGTTACTACATATTGAATTTTCTGGATATAATTCAGTATTTCATAATTGGTGATTTGCTCCTTCCCTTCAGCTTTTTGAGCATGTTTATGCTTTTACTTATTGAGTTACTTGAAAGATCTGATGTCCAAAAAGAAATAGACCTGGCTCGTGAAATTCAGCTCAGCCTCCTTCCTGGAACCTCCCTCAGCAAGGATAACCTAGAAGTATATTCTTTCGCCCATACCGCTAAAGAAGTCGGCGGTGACTACCTCGACGTAATTGAAACCGACCAAGGCACCTATGTGATTATTGCTGATGTATCCGGTAAAGGATTAAGTGCAGCTTTGTATATGGTAAGATTACAAGCCTTGGTTAACCTTATAGTTGAGAGAGATCACCCCACCCCAAAAGAGCTATTTCTTCAATTAAATAACTACATAAAAAGTAACAGCAAGGATAAGACCTTTGTTACCGGTTGTGCGGCTTTCTTTCCTAAAGACGAGGATTATTTTGAATATATCCGTGCCGGTCACAACATCCCCGTTTATTATAATAAAGAGCGTGACAACACCTTCCGGCTGAAATCTAATGGCTTTGCTCTTGGAATGACCTCCACTAAAATTTTAGACCAAAACATGGAGGTCAAAAAATTTCACTTTAAACCCGGTGATTCAGTTCTCTTCTATACCGATGGACTTAACGAATCCCGAAATGAACGTGGTGAGGAATATGGAGAAGAACGAATTGATTCTTTAATGGAGATCTACGGAGCACTCCATGCCAAAACAATTGTTAACAAGGTTCAGTCTTCATTAGAAGCTTTTATTGGATCTGTGAGTCCACTAGACGATGTCACATTTACATGTGTACACCGTCCAGAGAAATAGACTCGACTGATAATTGTCTTAAGCTTTGAACTAAGAGCTTATCTTTAAGAGGCAGCTTCTGCTACAGCATCTGAAGTGAGGCCAAAGTGCTCATATAATTCTTCATATGGAGCTGACTCACCGAAACTGTCCACACCAATTGCTGTTCCTTCCGAACCTACATAACGTTCCCACCCGAAAGTAGAACCGGCTTCAATCGATACACGGTTAGTGACTGCTTTTGGAAGTACAGATTCTTTGTATGAGGCGTCCTGTTTCTCAAACAACTCCCAGCTTGGCATGCTTACTACTCGAGCGTCTACGCCTTTACTGGCAAGCTTATCTTTGGCTTCTACCGCATACTGCAGCTCTGATCCTGTACCGATCAGTATAGCATCCGGAGTTTCTTTATCAGAATCAGAAAAAATGTAAGCACCTTTTTCAACTAACGAAGCAGAATTCCTTTCTGTTCTTTCATAGGTTGGCATGTTCTGTCGCGTCAATACCAATACAGTTGGGCCGGAGGCATTATTAATTGCTACTTTCCAGGCGTGAGCTACTTCATTCGCATCACCAGGACGAAGAATCAACACATTTGGCATAGACCTTATACTTGAGAGATGCTCAATCGGCTGATGAGTAGGCCCGTCTTCTCCCAACCCAATACTATCATGAGTCATGACAAAAATAGATGGTGACTTCATTAAAGCAGCTAAGCGCAACGCAGGTCTTAGATAATCAGTAAACACAAAGAATGTAGCGCCAAATGGTACAACTCCGCCATGCAGGGCCATTCCGTTTACGGCAGCAGCCATCGCAAATTCACGTACTCCAAAATGAATTGTACGCCCCTCCGGTGTTTCTTTTCCATATTCACCTTCTCCATCAATATCCGTTTTTGTACTCGGAGCCAAATCTGCAGAACCACCGAAAAGAGCGGGTAAAACATCTTTAATAGCATTAATCACTTTACCTGAAGCAGCTCTTGACGCCATCCCCTTCTCATCAGTTGGAAATTCAGGCAACACGCTGTCCAGGTTCTTAGGAATTTTACGATTCATGCGATTACTAAACTGTTCAGCTTCTGCCTCGAATTCAGCTGAATACGCTTCAAACTTCTTCTTCCATGTTGCCTCTGCCTTAGCTCCTTCAGTAACTGAATTTCTGAAAACTTCGAGAGCTTCATCAGGGATATAAAAAGTTTTATCCGGATCCCACCCATAAGCTTCTTTAGTCAGCTTAATCTCATCGCCACCTAAAGGAGATCCGTGTGACGATTCTTTTCCTTCTTTGTTCGGAGATCCAAATCCTATTATTGTTTTACAGACAACTATAGATGGTTTATCAGTCATATTCTGAGCTTCTTCAATAGCAGATGAAATTTGATCGTGGTCATGCCCGTCTATCTCAACTACATGCCAATTGTAAGCAGCAAAACGCTTTGATACATCTTCTGTAAAAGCTAAATCAGTAGAACCTTCGATTGAAATTTTGTTTGAATCGTACAGATAGATCAGCTTCCCAAGTCCAAGGTGTCCCGCAAGCGATGCTGCCTCATGAGAAACTCCCTCCATTAGGTCTCCATCACTAATAATCGCATAAGTGTAATGATCTACAATAGAATGACCACCCATATTAAACTTTGCTCCAAGGTGATTTTCAGCTATTGCCATCCCTATTCCGGTTGCTAAACCCTGACCTAAAGGTCCGGTTGTAGTTTCAACGCCCGGCGTCATCCCGTATTCTGGATGGCCTGGAGTTTTACTGCCTATTTGCCTGAAATTTTTAATCTCATCAAGGCTTAAGTCATAACCCGTAAGGTGCAGTAAACTATATAGCAGCATTGACCCATGTCCTGCGGATAAAATAAATCGATCACGATCTAACCAAGAAGGGTTTTTTGGATTATGCTTTAAATATTTTGTCCATAAAACATAGGCAACGTCAGCCATTCCCATAGGCATTCCGGGATGTCCTGAATTAGCTTTTTCAACGGCATCCATTGACAGAGTTCGGATTGTATTTACGCACAGCTGATCTAGCTTGGAAGCAGGCATTTAATCTTAATTTATGAGTGACAGTTTTGGTTTTTTTTTAAAGATAGGAAAAGGCGTTTATGTATAAAAACCGGAAAAAATGATTTAGTCAGGTTTTGATAGAATTTTTGCGCATAAAAAAAGCCACATTGTTTTCCGGCAATGTGGCTTTTAAAAGTCGTATGGTTTAACGAGCTGTTGAATCACATTTTAGCTCATATTCCATTTTGTGCTCAGCTGGAGATTTGAACGATCCAAATAGAGCATTACTAAAAGCGTCGCAAGCAACAGATTTATTGCCTAAAGTTTGATGTGCATAACCGAGTTCAAAGTAGATTTTAGCTTTGTCGGTTTTACCACCATTCTCGTGATCAAGAGCGGTTGTAGCATACTGAACAGCTTTTTCGTAATTACTCGCTTTGTTACTAGCCTCAGCTAAACGATAGTATACATCAGCTGACTCGTCATCATAATCCAATGCTCGGGAAAGAGTAGCAATAGCGTCCTGAACATTACCTTCTTCTGACTGTCTTGTACCAACAGCTAATAATTCATCATGTGCTGCTTCGCGAGATTTTTCTGCTACGTCTCTATTATTTGTGGCTTCAGCTTTTAGAATCGCCTGATCATACCAGTTTAATAGTTCATCAACATTCTGATCTATAATACCGTCATCATCGGTATCATTCTGCTTTTTAACAATTTTTGCTTTATGATAATATGCAGCTGCATAGTTTGAATTTCTATTTAAAGCTCTATCAACAGCTTGCATTGCCAATTCCAATTCACCGTTATTATACAGTATGATCGACTTTTGGTAGATCATTTTTAAAACATTACCACCAGCTGCGCTTGCTACCTGATCATTGCCATATTCTTCTCCGGCATCAGCTGCATCTTGAAAGCCGTTGATAGTAGCCTCTAAATTTTCTAAAGTTTTATCACTCGCAAACTGAGCATATACTTCTTTAGCTTTGTTCCAATATGCAGCCGGAATTTGCTGCTGAGCTCTGTTAACAATGTCTTCACCTTCAGGCCCGAGCTGATTTCCTATAGTCAAAGCTTGTGTATAGGATGAAATTGCTGCATCATAATTACCGGATTTAGCTTCCTCATATCCTGCATTAAAAGCATTTATAGCATCTGTTTTAGTTTGCGCAAAAACTGTAGTTGCCATCAAAGCCAATACAATAGCTATCGAACTTCTTTTTGAAACCTTCATATTTGTTTTGTTTGTGATCGTTAGTTGCAGCGCCGAATTTAATAAAAAAAGACGCTGAAATTAAATTTATAACTACTTTTTTACAGAATTAGTATTAATTAAACTGAACAAAGCGCTTTCATGTTCCAAATTATGTTAGAAATTCGGCATTGGCTCTTTTTGACTGTAAAAATCACAAATAATATCGACTGCTTCGTCGGTAGAATCTGTAACATGAAATAACTTTGTGTCTTTATCGGATATGGTCCCCCACTCCTTCATCGTTTTTTCCATCCAGTCAACCAAGCCTTCCCAATACTCGCTACCAAATAGCACAATCGGGATTTGATCTATTTTACGGGTTTGGATCAGAGTTAAACTTTCAAAAAGCTCATCAAGTGTACCAAAGCCGCCGGGAAAAACGATGAAACCCTGTGCATATTTTACAAACATCACCTTTCGCACAAAAAAATAGTTAAAGTTTATGGAGAGGTCAGGATCCACATGCTGATTAATACCCTGTTCGAAAGGCAAACTGATGCCAAGCCCCACCGACTTACCATTACCTTGTTCAGCCCCTTTGTTTGCGGCTTCCATAATTCCCGGTCCACCGCCGGTTATAACCCCAAAACCTTTTCGGGTTATTTTATCGGCTGTCTCAACAGCTTTTTCATAATATTCATTATCCGGAGTAGTTCGGGCTGAACCAAAAATTGAAATGCATGGACCTATTTGAAATAGTTTGTCATAGCCTTCAACAAATTCACCCATCACCTTAAAAATATTCCAAATATCACGATCATAGCCGCTACTCTGGTTTTGTTTTGGGAATTCTCTGGTCTCTTTACTCATAAATAATCTCTTAAAATTTAATGGATAGTGAAATGGAAGGAACAGGATCAGTAAATCGTGTTGCTAAAACATCCGGTTTTATAGTTGCTTTCATTGATAAATCATCCGAAACATCAAATGGACGTAAATGTGCATATACGTAAGCATCGATAGCATTCAATGCATAAGATAACCCTATGAACACATAAACCAGATCTCTTCGGTTTCTAAAGTAATTTCGATTTTGGCGAAGCGCCTCTAAACTTGTATTTGCAGAAATATAACCCGGAGTCGGTCCAAACCTACCATCATCAGGAGTATTAGGATTTAGATTATAATAAGCTGCCCGGTAATCATGATATTGTTTGTGCAGGTAAACGCTGTAATACGTTAACCCTCCTAACAACCCATACACAATCGGTACTTTCCACGCTTGCTTATTGGTCACTTGCCCCCAGCCGGGTAGAATCAAAGAGCGGCGCAGTACTTTTTTGGGTTCCGGATATTGAACTTTACCCGAAGCAGAATCCGCAAATTCCTGTTTCAATGAATAGTTCTGCGGAACAAATTTTTGATACTGACTGTAAGATTGCGCCACACCTTGTAAAGTGAATATAAAGCTGGTAAGAACAATCAGGCTAATCGATCGAGTCAAAGATGTTGAGAATTCGTTCCAGGTCATCATCCGAATAATATTCAATCTTTATTTCCCCACCTTCCTTTTTGGGCTGCACATTTACCTTTGTACTAAATGTACGTCGTAATCGTGAAGAAATTTCATCATAAAAAGGATTTGAGCTTTCTTTCTTAGCCTTTGAACTTTTCTTGGACTTAGAGGGATTCATTACATCACGAACGGCTTCTTCAATCTGCCGAACTGATAACCCTTTATCAATCACTTTATTGAGGATTTTTTGCTGAACTTCCTCGTCTTCAATTGTGATCAAAGAGCGGGCATGTCCCATCGAAATTTGATTAGCCTTCAATGCTGATTGTATAAAATCAGGTAGATTCAAAAGCCTTAACATATTGGTAACCGTAGTCCGGTTTTTACCTACCCGATCAGCTACTTCAGCTTGGGTGTAGTCAAATTCTTCTAACAGCCTTTTATAACCTAAAGCTACTTCAAGCGGATTTAACTCTTCCCGCTGGATGTTTTCAATAAGCGCGAAAGCCATACTTTGCTCATCATCGGCTTCGCGGATGAATGCGGGTATTTCCTTTAGCCCGGCTAACTTAGCGGCTCTATGTCGACGTTCACCACTAATGAGTTCAAACCGTTTCTCCCCAATATACCGAACGGTGATCGGTTGAATGAGGCCATGTTCTTTAATGGAAGCACCTAATTCTTCCAGCTTTTCCTCATCAAATTCTTTTCGGGGTTGATGGGGATTCTTTCGAATATGATCAACAGGAACAAAAAGAACGATATTCACCCTGTCTTCGGGCTTAACAATATTCTTCTCTACACCTTCACTCTTCTTATCCGTTTCTTTTCCCTCTTCCTGATATTCAGGAAAGAAAGCACCTAATCCACGGCCTAACACTTTTTTGGTAGCCATAATCTAAATTTCTGTATTAATCAGTAAGAACCGGGCTGTTCTTAAACATTTTTTTGTTTCTCTTGATGATTTCCCGAGCCAGTGCCAGATAATTTTTAGAACCGACACTTGTAGAATCATAAAGCAGCGCAGGTTTTCCAAAACTTGGGGCTTCAGCTAACCTGACGTTCCGGGAAATAACAGACTTGAATACACGATCATCAAAATACCGCTTTACCTCATCAGCCACCTGATTGGAAAGTCTTGTTCGTGTGTCGTACATCGTTAAAAGTACACCTTCAATGTCTAACTCAGGATTAAGGTGTTGTCGTACAATCTTAATAGTATTCAAAAGCTGACCTAATCCTTCAAGAGCAAAATATTCGCACTGTACCGGAATTACGATTGAGTCTGAAGCTGTTAAGGCATTAATAGTCAACAAACCGAGAGAGGGCGGACAATCAATAATCACAAAGTCATATTTATCACGGACGCCTTCAATCGCTTTTTTCAGGATTCTTTCCCGTTCCTCACGATCAATCATCTCGATTTCAGCACCTACAAGGTTGATATGCGCCGGAACTAAATCTAGAAAATCGAGCTCTGTCTTACGAATGGTCTCATCAATATCAGTACTCCCAATCATGACTTCGTAAATCGAATTCGTAACAGTTTTAGAATCAATGCCCAATCCGCTGGTAGTATTGCTTTGGGGATCAATATCTATAACAAGCGTTGGATGTTCGACGGCCGCTAAGCTCGCCGCTAAATTAATTGCCGTAGTTGTTTTTCCTACTCCACCTTTCTGATTGGCAATTGAAATGACTTTTCCCATTAAAAACCTGCTTTAAGCTTGATATAGTTTTATGATAAAATCTAATATAAAGCGAGGTGCACTGCTATACAAAAATACTTATTCACATATTCGGCAATAGTTTTCCACATTAAAAAGGCAACCTATTGGCTGCCTTGGATTTAATTGGATGAACCGGTGAGCATAATTCCACTTCCACCATTTATATTTCCTGATGGATCGCTAACCAACTCCAGTTTGTCATAACTTCTAGTTAAATCGTTTTCAACTGCTGAACTTTGACTTACCTGTTGAGTCTCAGAAAATCGAAGCACTTCATTTCTATCAACCCATGGTTCTATAGCTTCTGTTGTACTATTTGTAGAATTCTCGGAATCGGAAACTCCCACTCCTGAATAAAGATAGTAGCCACCACCGGTGAAAGCAGCCAAAAGTATCCCAGCTGCTAAACCGCGCTTAAGGAAGAAGGTGATGTTTTTGGAAGATCTTAATTTCTCTGATTGTAGCTGTTTGGCGTCATCCGATATTTTTTGGGTTAGGCTTTGGGGAGGATTCTTTGTTGAGAGTGCTGAGAGCCTTTTTTTGGCAGCTCTCAGACTTTCAACTTCAATCAACAGATTTTCATCTTCCCGCATTTGTTTCTCAAATTCCATTTCTTCGGAAGGATCCATTTCCTTCATCAGATAACGGATAGCGTTGTTTTCATCTGTGTGCATGTTTTAGCTCTTCTTCTCGTTCTTCTTCAAAATGTTTTCGAAGGTTAATGAGCGCGTATCTCATTCGGCCTAAAGCCGTGTTAATGGATACATCAGTTAATTCTGCGATTTCTTTGAAAGGCATTTCATAATAGTGCCTTAAAAGAACGACCGAACGTTGCTCTTCCGGAAGTTTGGCGATGTGATTCATTAAGCTGGATCGCATTTCTGTTTCAACCATTTGCTCGTCTGCATCCACAACGCTTTCATCTTCCATCCGGTCAAAGTAATCGGTGTTAGAATCTTCGTCGCTCCATCCACTAACGTCAATGTAGCGTTTTTGTTTTCTTAGATAATCAATCGTTGCATTATGTGCAATACGCATCACCCAAGCAATCCATTTACCCTGCTCGTTGTAAGTGTCATCCATTTTAGTGATGACTTTGGTGAACGTAGTTTGAAACAAATCATTGGTGATTTCAGGGTTCATCACCATACTGTATATATAGGAATAAATTTTTTGCTGATGTCGGTTCATCAATTCATTAAAAGCCGACTCATCTGCGTTTCTTCTAAATTTCTTTACAAGCTCACGATCTTTGAGCTCTTTATAATTAGTTTTTTCAACGTGTCTTTTGATCAATTTCATAATAATACACCCTAATTTTGGGTTATGCTCTCAGAAGATGAACTGAAACTCCGACCTTTTGTTTCAATAACGATCTGCTAGTTAAAGAGCGTTTCTGACCTAATGCTTTCTCATTGGGTCTGTGCCTATTTTAATATGCTTCGCACGCTATTCATATAACATGTTAATGTGACCCAATATTCACATTTTAGGCTTAAGACGAGCTAATCGGCGAAATAGTTGTATACTTTCTCACCGATAGATTTCCCAATTGAGAGCTGTAATTCTTTTTTCTTGGCTTTCTTTACTTTCTTAACCGAACCAAATTCCATAAGTAGCTTTTGGGCGGTCTTTTTACCAACTCCATCAATATCTAACAATTCCGTTTTTACCGTTCTCTTGCTTCTTTTTTGACGGTGAAAATTGATGGCAAACCGGTGAGCTTCATCACGGGCTTGTTGTAGAAGTTTCAGTGCTGATGATTTTTTAGGAATCATAATAGGGTCAGACATTCCGGGCAGAAATACTTCTTCAAGACGCTTTGCCAATCCAATAATTTCACATTCCCCATAAAAGCCAATCTCTTTTAAAGCTTCAACTGATGCACTCAACTGTCCTTTTCCTCCGTCCACAATGATTAAATCCGGAATATGCTCGCCCTCTTTTTGCACACGGGAATAGCGCCGGGTCAAAATCTCTTTCATAGAGGCAAAATCATCCGGGCCTTCTACCGTTTTTATATTGAAACGCTTGTAGGAACTTTTGCGTGGTTTCGCATCCACAAAACAAACCATGGAAGCAACCGGGTCAGAACCCTGTAAGTTGGAGTTATCAAAACATTCGATTCGCCGAGGTAACCGATCCAGCTTTAAGTGTTCTTTCAGTTCTTTAACAGCGTGAGGAATTCGGTTTCGTTCGGCTTTCTCTTTCTCCAGAGCACGTTCATTTAAATGAAGCTTAGCATTAGACTGTGCCATTTTAATGAGCTGCTTCTTCTCACCAATTTGAGGTACATGAACAGGAACAATCTTCCCTCTTTCCTGATGAAGGTATTGCTCAAGTGGCTCAACCTCTTCTATTTCATGGCTTAGATAAACTTCATCTGGAATGGCTGCAGTGTACTGCCCGGTGTAGTAATCTTCAATAAACGACTGAAGCATCTCACCCATACTCAATCCTTCAATATTCTTTAGGAAGCGATGAAACTTCCCAATCATCTTGCCTTCACGAATTTTGAAGAGTACTCCGCACGCTTCACCAATTTCCTCATCTTTTCGGATAGCAAATACATCCCTGTCCACTTTTTGTGAGACCACCATCTTCATTCGCTTGCTGTAGTGCTGAACGGCTTCCAGGCTATCTCTGATTTGTGCGGCTTCTTCATAAGCTAAAGCATCGGAAGCAATTTGCATCTCATCTTTAAGTTCCCGAATCAGCTGCTCAGTTTTACCATTCAGCATCCGATCTACTTTATAAACGGTAGATTGATACACCTCATCATCCCAATCCCCAGAACAATTTTCAAGGTAATCATCAAAACAGGAATGCCACTTTGGAACGCCCCGGGTTTTATCGATGGTCTTTTGTGAAACTGCGCAGGTGCAAAGCCCAAATGCTTTACGGATAGTTTCCAACATCCGCTTCATAGCTCCAACGCTGTCATATGGACCGTAATATTTGCTCCCATCCTTAATTACCGTTCGGGTTGGAAACACCCTCGGCTTCGTCTCCTTGGTGATGCAGATATAAGGATAAGACTTATCATCCCGATACATGATGTTATAACGAGGCTGATACTGCTTGATGAGATTATTCTCCAAAATCAAAGCCTCGGCTTCTGAGTCGGTGACGACTACTTCAATATCATCGATCTTAGAAACCATCGTCCTAATACGTCCATCTTGCGGACGGGAATCTTGAAAGTAAGAGCGAACCCTATTTCTAAGCTTTTTGGCCTTCCCAACATATAACACAGATTCACCCGAGTCCCGATAAATATAGACTCCGGGCGAGGTGGGTAAATTGGCTACTTTTTCTTCTAAACTTACAGCACTTGAATCGTCACTCATACCTCAAAGATAATAGTTTTTTGATGATTCAATAGTCCAATTCCACCATCTATTTCAAGTTTGATGTATGCATTGCTTCTATTACATTAAGCGGAAATTAAAAGAGTTCTATGAGCGATAACATTCCTACTAAGCTGGTATTCTCGGCCAAATCTCCGCAAAGAAAAAAGCGGGCGCTAATCCTTTGTACTATCTTAGCCATTCTCCAAATTTGTCTTATCTGGCCTATATATCCCCTTTTCTCTTCAGCTACTCCTCTGATTTTAGGATTCCCTCTATCTATCGTTTGGGTGATTGCAATCCTTATTTTAGCAGCTTCTTCTGTATTTATCTTTTTCCGTAAAGACACTTCTGAAGAGGACTGATCTTGGAACCCTGGATCATTATTCTCGGAATCTGCGGCATCTATCTCCTCATCACCTTAGTGATGGGAATTGTACCCGGTTTAAAAGTCACAGACAGTACCGCCGGATATGTTGCTGGCGATCGTGCTATGAATGTGCTGGTTCTTTATTTCGTACTTGGAGCCTCTATTTTTTCTTCTTTTGCCTTTTTAGGTGGACCCGGCTGGGCTTACTCTCGGGGAGCAGCTGCTTTATACATTATTGCCTATGGAGCAATCGGTATGGTCCCTTTCTACTTCTTCGGGCCCAAAGCTCGTAAGCTCGGGAATAAATATGGTTTTGTGACCCAGGCTGAACTCCTTCAAGACCGATTCAACAGTAAATTCCTTTCTGTTCTGTTAGCTATCCTAACGGTAGTTGTACTGATTCCCTACCTCACGCTGCAAATGAAAGGCGCCGGACTTGTTTTGAATACAATCAGTGAGGGCGCCATACCCGAATGGCTGGGAGCCGGAATTGCCTATATCGTAGTTTTGATTTATGTGTTTTTTAGCGGAGTGATGGGTGTGGGTTGGACCAATACCTTTCAGGGCATTTTTATGCTGGTGATTGCATGGTTCCTGGGGATCTATCTTCCTAATGAAATGTATGGCGGGATTGGGCTCATGTTTACAGAACTCATAAATTCAGGTTTTAAGCTAGCCCTAACTGCTCCTGGTTTGGATGCCTCAGGTCAACCCTGGGATTGGTGGGGATTTAGTTCCGCGGTCCTCGTTTCTGCAATGGGATTTTCGATGTGGCCCCACTTTTTCATGAAAGCATTTGCTGCAAATTCAGACCGAACTATTAAATTAACTGTAGTTCTCTACCCAACTTTTCAGATCTTTTTAATACCAATTTTGTTGATTGGTTTTTCGGCAGTATTAGCTTTTCCGGGTGTTACTCCTGCTGATTCTATCCTTCCACACGTTTTGATCAATATGGATCTTCCCGTTGTATTAATCGGGTTGGTTTGTGCGGGGACACTCGCAGCTTCCATGTCTTCAGGGGATGCCATCGTTCATGCGGCCGCATCGGTAGGTGTCCGGGATGGGCTTTCAAAAATACCCGTTATTCAAAGCTGGATTGATAAAGCTGTTTCCAATGAAAGAAAGTTAATTCGAATTGCAGTGATTTTAATTAGCCTGGTCGCTTACTACTATGCCGTATTTTCTTCAACTGATATCGTCTCTCTCCTTCTTGGCGCTTATGGAGGAATTGCCCAAATGTTTCCTCTTGTCTTTGCCATGTTCTACTGGCCCAGAGCAACCGGGAAAGGCGCCCTTGCCGGACTTATAGGTGGAATTATTACCACCCTTATCTTTCTGAATATGCCCGAGCTTAAACCATTGCCTATGCACGAAGGCATTTATGGTTTAATCGTTAATGTGACTCTATTGGTAAGCGTAAGTTTAAAAACCAAGCCTGAATCAGTAGAGCGGATAAAACGATATACTGAATTTTGACAATCCCTATTTATTCTTAAGTTCTAGTGAATCCGTAACATACTTATCCCTTTGAAACCATTTATCGTAATATTTCTAGTTTGTTCTTTTCTGATTTCCTGTAAAGATTCAGGTATCACAAATGATAAGAATATACTTTTGAAGGAGAAGATTATAGGGTCATGGAAAGGTGAATCAGGTATTATTCAGTTTAATGCTGATGGATCATTCATTGATTCTACCTTTATCCGGACCTACCCAACCGGATCCTATAAATGTTCAAGCGATTCCTCAAATGATTCTATAGCTACATTACTGAATAAAGTTATCCTCGGATCGTATTCCATTGAAGATAGTACGCTTTTGATAGATCCTTTAGAAGTTGTCACCGACTGCTTTCCTACCCCGGAAAATAAATTTTTTAATTATTTAAACAGTAAAATTAATTTCAAGAATGACACGCTTCAGCTCCATAGTTTTAAAGAATTTGAAAGAATAAGCGGTTCTCATGACGGATTAAAAGGTTCTTGGGAAACCTCTTTTTCGGCTTTGATATATCATTCAGACTTTAACTATGAGTTAGTATTACTGGATTTGACTGAGCGAAGAGAATTCAAGGTTGATTCAGGATTCTTCAACACCTCATTTAGTCAACCATTTGAAGAGACTACCTACCAAACATACTATGGTTATGAACCGCCAGAATTTTATCCTTTTTTAGGAGCCCGGCCGGTTGTTCAGGTAATGAAATTGAACAGTGATAGTTTTACGCTGTTTGATGAATATGAGAAATCGTATATCCGGAAATAGTTTTCATTCGGACTGTTCTACATTGAAGATAAGAATTAACTCCGCTCATCATCTACAGGATTCTCCCCAAACTTAGAGGGCACCCAGTTCATAGCTGATATCGGAGGGCGTTCATATTCGGGATGCTTACTCACTTTAGGAAATTCGATGGGTTCTGGCGTTAGATCTTCATAGTCAACTTGGCCCAGCAAGTGAGAAATGCAGTTTAGGCGAGCGTGCCGTTTTATATCTGCATTTACTACAAACCAGGGAGATTTTTCGGTGTCAGTATGTTTTAACATTTCATCTTTGGCCCGTGAATAGTCAACCCATCGCGTACGGGCTTCTACATCCATAGGGCTTAATTTCCAGCGCTTCATAGGGTCATCATTCCTGGCAATGAATCGCTTCTTTTGTTCTTTATCACTTATTGCAAACCAGTACTTAATGAGGATAATCCCAGAACTCATAATCATCTCTTCGAATTGGGGACAGGTACGAAGAAATTCATGGTATTCTTCGTCTGTACAAAAACCCATCACCTTTTCTACCCCGGCCCGGTTATACCAGCTACGATCAAACAACACCATTTCTCCGGCTGTTGGCAACTGACTTATATAACGCTGGAAATACCACTGATTTTGTTCTTTCTCCGTCGGCTTTTGCAGTGCAACTACACGCACCGTCCTGGGATTTAACGGCTCGGTAATCCTTTTTATAACCCCTCCCTTACCGGCTGCATCACGCCCTTCAAAAATAACACAAACCTTGAGTCCCTCCTCTTTAATCCAATACTGCAGCTTAACCAGCTCAGCCTGTAGCGAAGCTAATTCTGTTTCGTAGATTTCAGAATTCAACTTTCCTTTTTCGTTATACATACTTCAATTATTTGTTGTCTGCCCAAAAATTTAGTGATTCCATAATCATAATTTCACCCGTTAGTAACAAGAGGTAAATAGTTTCCTTGTTGATAAAATTTCCCAAAAGTGTATTAATGACATTTATTATTTAAATTATTTTTATATAGTTGTCTTATTAGTTGGATCACTTTCGTATTCCCTTTTAAAAAGCTCGTAAAACATTCCCCATGCCTAAATATTCATATCTGATATCATTACTTGCAGCTTCCATCTTAATTTTTGGATGTAAGAACGAACCCGAAAACCTTCAAACCTTTACTCTTGATCAGGTCACCCTTTTGGAGAGTCCTTTTTCAGAAGCTCAGGAAACAGATAAGGAATACATCCTTGAGCTGGATGCCGACCGCCTGCTCGCCCCCTATTTAACAGAAGCCGGACTGGAACCTAAAGCCCCTAATTACGGGAATTGGGAAGACTCTGGATTGAATGGCCATATTGGCGGACATTACCTTACGGCTTTGTCTTTGATGTACGCTTCCACGGGTGATCAAGAGGTTTTGAACAAGCTTACTTATGCCATTGATGAATTGGATCGTGCCGAAAAAGCTAATGGAAATGGCTACATCGGTGGAATTCCAAACAGTGAAGAATTATGGACTGAAATTGCGAACGAAAACATCGATGCTCAAAGTTTTTCTCTGAACGGCCGCTGGGTTCCTTTGTATAACATCCATAAGCTTTTTGCAGGTTTGAGGGATGCCTATTTGATTGCCGACCTTCCAAAAGCTAAAGACATGCTCATTGACCTGACCGATTGGTTTATTGAGGTAAACAGCAGTCTCTCCAGTGAGCAAATTCAAACCATACTGCAAAGTGAACATGGCGGTCTGAATGAAGTTTTTGCGGATGTTTATGCCATCACCGAAAATGAAAAATATCTTGAGCTCTCCAAAGAATATTCTCATCATGCTATTCTGGATCCCCTCTTAGCCGGAGAAGATGACTTAACCGGAAAGCATGCAAATACCCAAATCCCTAAAGTGGTCGGCTATCAACGGGTAGCCGAGCTTTCTGATAACGATCGCTGGAAAGAAGCGGCTAAACGTTTTTGGGAAATTGTGGTTGAAGACCGCTCCGTTTCTTTTGGAGGAAATAGCGTGAGAGAACATTTCAACCCCACCGATGATTTTTCCTCCATGATAACAGCGAATCAGGGTCCTGAAACTTGTAATACGTACAACATGCTTAAACTGAGTAAGATGTTGTTTACTGATGATCCTGACGCCAAGTATATCAACTATTACGAGCGGGCTTTGTACAATCATATCCTCTCGTCTCAGCATCCTGATGGTGGGTTTGTGTATTTCACACCAATTCGCCCCAGACATTATCGCGTGTACTCTCAGCCGCATACCAGCTTCTGGTGCTGTGTGGGTTCAGGAATAGAAAATCATGGTAAATATGGGGAGCTTATTTACGCATATAGCAGCGATGATCTTTTTGTGAACCTCTTCATCCCTTCTACTTTGAACTGGGAAGAACAAGAGGTTTCACTAACTCAGACCACTCGTTTTCCTTATGAGGAAAGCACGCGCTTCCAGATTCAGCTTGACGATCCTAAAGAATTTGGCTTGAATATTCGTAAACCGGAATGGATTGATGGCGATATGGAAGTTACCGTGAATGGTGAGCAAGTTAATTTCTCAACAAATTCTTTTTCATACATCTCCATAGACCGCGCTTGGGAAAATGGTGATATCGTCGAGGTTTCCCTTCCTATGAAAACATCCGTTGAATATCTGCCCGATGGATCCCCCTGGGCTTCTTTCTTAAAAGGACCCATTGTGCTGGCGGCTGTGACCGGCACCGAAGATCTTGCAGGCTTATTTGCTGGTGAAGCCCGTATGGCTCATGTCGCCGATGATCACTTTTACCCCATCGATGAGGCTCCTGCCTTAGTTACCAATGATCCGACAAACCTTGCAGATCAACTCGAACAAACCGGCCCCATGTCGTTCACCATCAACACCAAAATATATGGGGATTATGAATCTAGTGAATTAGAGCTCGTTCCTTTTTTCACCATTCATGAAGCTCGTTACATGATGTACTGGCCGGTATATACCGAACAAGAAATAGAAGAGCGAACACGGTTCATGAAAGAGCAAGAAGAAGCGATGATTGCCTTAGATAACCGAACTGTAGATATGGTTTCGACCGGAGAGCAACAGCCTGAATCTGAGCATAATTTTAAAGCAGAGGACTCGGAATCCGGCATATTTGAAGGTCGATTCTGGAGGCACGCTTCGGGCTGGTTCAGCTATGATTTTAGCAATCCTGATGAAGTGGCCAATATTCTTCGTGTTACCTATTCGGGTGGAGACCAAGGTCGTACTTTTGATATACTTATTAATGGTGAAGTTATCGAGACAGTCACTTCTACCGGTCGGGATGAAACTTTCTTTGATGTGAATTACACCATTCCCGAATCCATGCTTGCGGAAGAAATGACTATACGGTTTGAAGCACATGAAAACTCTATTGCCGGCGGTGTATATGAAATCAGATTATTGACTGCTGAATAACTTCATAAAAACTATGCTGATTTAGGTGCCTATTAAGAGAAAGAATCCTTAGTTTTGATGTCTATGGATACCACAAAAACTTCTCCCAACATTCCCATTATTTTTGAAGATAATCACCTGCTGGTGATTGATAAACCGGCCGGAGTTCTTTCTCAGGAAGATCACACCGGTGATCCCGACGTTCTGAATCTTTGTAAGGCCTATATCAAAAAGGAATACAACAAGCCCGGGAATGTATATCTGGGTTTGGTTCACCGCCTCGACCGACCTGTAAGTGGGGTCATGGTGCTGGCAAAAACATCCAAAGCGGCTTCCCGTCTGTCCTATCAAATCAGGAAACGAACCATGAAAAAGACCTACTGGGCATTGGTGCATGGGATGTCTCCGGTTTATGGCGAGCATGTACATTTCCTGGATAAAGACAATCGCACAAACATCGTTAAAGCATATAAATCGCCCAAGGGAAATGCTAAGGAGTCGCGATTAAATTTCATCACCATCAAACAGAGCAAGAAGTTTAGTGTGGTTGAAGTTGATTTGATTACGGGTCGTCCTCATCAAATCAGGGTACAGTTTGCGAAAGAAGGAAATCCGCTTTGGGGAGATCATAAGTATGGAAATCCTGATAAAAACTTTGGCAAAGATATTGCGTTACGGGCTGTAAAATTAGAGCTCGAACATCCCACCAAAAAAGAACTCATGACTTTTAAAGCTCCCAAACCAACCGGGCAACCATGGAATGTATTTGAATACTAAATAGCTCTAATATTCTACATGATGACGCTGGCTGAAGAGCCTTTCATATTTTTACTTTCCGAGAAAACCAGCTCATATTTAGTTCCGGTCTCTTTTTTCGAATTTATCTTAATCTCAGAATTAATCTGATTTGAATAAGTAAGCACTAGGGTGGTTCCCAAAGTCGGACTTTCTTCAAGGACAAACCCTTCCGGCAAGCCAATGCCGTCATCAGTGACTGACATGTGAATCTCACCCTCTTTTTGGAAGAGGTTTACTGTAATTACTCCCTTCTCTCTTCCCTCGAATGCGTATATGTAAGCATTCGACACCAACTCGTTTATAATTAAGGCAAGAGGAACGGCTTGATTCAAATTCAACTCAATCGATTCAAGATCTGATTTCAGCTGAATGTTCTTTTCCGCATCATTGCGTTCTTTTTTAATAAAGGTGAGTAAATTTTTCAGATAATGATCAAACTGAATGCTGCTGAAGTTTTTAGCCTTATAAAGCTCTTCATGAACCAAAGCCATAGACTTCACCCGCATCTGATTAGAGAGCAACACTGATCTGACAGCATCTTCTTTCGATAGAAAACCTTCCATCTGTAAAAGCCCGGAAATTACAGCAAGGTTATTTTTTACCCGGTGATGCACTTCGGATAATAGAACTTCCTTTTCCTTTAGCAGTTTCTCAAGTTTATCTCGGTAACTTCTCTGTTTTGCAATGCTTTGGCTGGTACCAATCAGATATTTCTTACCGTTTTTCTCCAAGCTGATGGCATTAAATAGAAAAGGTTCTCTTACGCCATCTTTTCGAATTAAATCTGCTTCAATACTTGCCACCGGTTCATCCTGAGAGAACGCCTTTTTGATATTCTCTTGAATCCTCTTCAAGTCATCCCCTTCAAAAAAGTCTAAGGGACTCAAAGCCGCAAACTCTTCGTCGGTATATCCTTCCTTCAATGTTTCGGTTGTATGACGTTTTATGACATTCCAATCCTCATCATACATAAAGAAATTAACCGGCAATGAATTGATAATGGATTCAGTAAACTGTTGCTCCTTAATAATTTGTTGCTCAGCTAATCTTCTTTTGGTGATATTTTTAGCGGTAAGCAACCATCTGTCATTTCGTAAAATCGCATTAATTTCCAGATAAATATCCCCGCCAGAAAGCTTCAGCTTTGATTCTGTTTTAAAGCTTTCTTTATTAAGCTTATAACTTTCTTTGAGCTTAGAAGGGAAATCCCAATCCGGCAGAAGTTCATTTACCGGTTTCGAACTATCCATAGATTCAAGTTCATTAAATAATTCAGGATCATTTTTGTTGAACTCTTCAACAACCAGCGTCTTTGGATTAATAATCATCATCACATCCACAGAAGTGCTTAGAAAAGCATTGGTAACTTTCTGCTCCTGAGTTTTCTTGTGCAGTTCAATTCGTGCTTCTACCTCGCTTGCCAACACTTTTAAGGCATCAAGCTGGGAATCTGAGAGCTGCTTTGGTTCCAGCCCAAGCACACAAATGGTACCGAGGTTTTGTTGATTTTTTCTGATGTTAACCCCGGCATAGAAGCGAATTTTTGGATCTTCCGTAACAAACTCAAGCTGATTAAAACGATCATCTTTTGAAGCATCTTCAACCACCATATACTCATCTTGAGTAATCGTGGTATGGCAAAAATTATATTCTCTTGGTGTTTCCTTTACGTCATTGCCATAGTTAGCCTTCGACCAGGCTCGTTTGTCATCAATAAAGTTCAGCTTTGCAATGGGTACTTCACAAATCTGGGCAGCAAGCTTAACCAGATTATCAAACTCAACAGCTTCTTCAGTGTCTAAAACATCATAAGCTTTAAGTGTTTCTATCCGTAATTGTTCTTCAGAGAAGACAGGCTCCATATGATACCCCTTTGGGCTCTTATTATGCTATTGTTAATACCTGCGGTTAAGATAATTATTTAAGTATCCTTTTTGTCAATTATCAAGATTTTCTAATTCCAGATCTTTCAAAATCGAATCCAGATATAATTCCATGGAATCTTGAAGGGTTACCAACTCAAGAGAATCCAGGAATACCGGTTGTTGCTGAAGGGTATCGGTGGTATCAGGCTTTGGTTTCGGTTTGGGCAGATACCGGATTCCACTTAGCTGCTGCATGTTTCTCAAAATCCAATCACTTCGTTTTACCACATATTCGGATGCCGGCTTCGGCTCTATCCGCCACGGGCTTGGAAGTACGGTCGCCATTCTTGCCGCTTCTTTGGGAGTCAATTCATTTGGAGCTTTCCCATAATAGAAATCAGCTCCCTTTGCTATTCCGTACTTAGCCGGACCAAATTCTGCGATGTTAAGATATACTTCCAGAATGCGATCTTTCGTCCAAAAAATCTCTATCAAAACTGTAATCCCGGCCTCAATACCTTTTCTTAAATAGGTCTGTGCCGGGGAAAGGAAAAGGTTCTTAGCTACCTGCTGGGTGATGGTACTTGCTCCCCTAATCTTGCCCGTTCTCTCCTTCTCATCCAGCGCTTGATCGATGGCAGCCAAATCTAAGCCCCAATGTTGCCGAAACCGCTGATCTTCTGAAGCTATAACTGCCAATTTCATATAATCGGGAAGCTGTTCATCCGGAACCCATGTTTCCCTGAGGTTGTAGCGTTCTTGTCCCATCTCTTCCCAATTCTGTTGCAGCATAAATGCGGAAAATGGCGGATTTATCCATCGAAGAGCAATGATCAACAAGCAAAACCAAAACGACCAGCCTAAGATCACCCCCAAGATAATCTTGGTATATTTAAACCAATCTAATGATTTGAATTGCTGTTGTTCTTCCATAAACCAAATGTATCGTAGTTATATATAGATACCATCTTTGGGCCGTTTTGTTTCTTTGGGAACAAACTTGTCATTCTGAGCGCTCTGATGAAAGTATATATTCAAGCTGCTTGACGCAAAGGATCTCAATTTTAGATATACCAAGTCAGTTAACCGTTGAGATCCTTCGTGATCAATATCCCAAGCCTTTGCTTTTTTACTTGGCACTACCAACGACAAACGGTAAAGAGTCTTACAAAAATCTTGGTTGCCCGTATCCGCAACCCCTCTTTGTTTCTCCCCTAAACTTAGGGGAGAAGACGCTTTAAAAAGATAGGATATAGTAAAACTTTGAAGCAGAGGGAAACAATACCTATATGAAATTGAATCTGTCACTTCTTCCATGGTGTTGCCAACTGAGGGCAAAATTATTAGCTCAAGGATGCCAATGCAAAAGATAAAGCTTCAATCCTCGATAAACTCCTGCTCTTCTGCCATCCCATCCGGTAATTGTTTGGAAGTTTTAGCCCCAAGCTTTCGAATCATTTCTGCTTGGCGGACTAAGTTACCGGCACCGGTAGAAAGTCGCCCCATCGCTTCATCGTAGCTGTCTTGAGTTTGGCGGATACGGTTACCGATATCATTCATACTTTCCACAAATAGCACGAATTTATCATACAAAGCACCACCCCGCTTAGCGATTTCCATGGCGTTTTTATTTTGATACTCCTGCTTCCAAACACTATCGATAGTAGCAAGCGTAGCCAGTAACGTTGATGGACTTACAATCACGATGTTCTTATCAAAAGCTTCGTAATAGAGATTAGCGTCGTACTGAAGCGCTGCGGCAAAAGCGGGTTCAATGGGAATGAACAGAAGCACAAAATCCGGACTTTTTTCTCCATGAATTTGCTGGTAGTTCTTGTCACTAAGCCCTTTCACATGCCCTCTTATAGAGTTGACATGTTCTTTTAACGCCTGTTGCTGTTCCACTTGATCATCCGATGAACTGTAGCGTTCATACGCTTTCAGCGAAATCTTGGAATCAATAACCATAAACTTTTCATCCGGGAGATACACAACCACATCCGGCCGGTCATAACCGCCACCTTCTTTTGCAAAACTCTGCTGGGTTTCATATTCGCGACCTTTGCTCAGTCCCGACCGCTCCAGGATTCTTTCCAGAATGATTTCTCCCCAATCCCCCACGGCTTTATTGTCACCCTTCAGCGCTTTCGTCAAGTTCTTGGCGTCTTCGCTCATGGTTTTGTTGAGCTCTGCCATTTGCTTGATTTGTTCCTTCAGTGTTGCACGCTGGCGGTTTTCATCATCATACGTCTCTTCCACTTTCTTCTTGAAAGCATCAAGCTTCTCTCCCAGCGGATTTAAAAGCTGATCAATCTGTTCTTTGTTCTGCTTGGTGAATTTTTCAGATTTCTCTTCCAGAATTTTGTTGGCCAGATTCTCAAACTGTGTCGTAAGCTGTTCCTGCATTTCAGCCAGCTCTTTCTTCTGTTCATTCAGCCGTTCCTGCAAACCCTGATATTCAGTATCACGCTTAGTGAGCTGTTTGTCCAGCTCGTTGGCCCGCTTCCGTTCTTGCTCCAGCTCTTCTTCTTTTTTCTGTTGAACGTGATTCAGCTCAGCTTCCGTCTCCTCCAGCTGTTCACTCAAATTCTGATTCCGCTCTTCCAGCCGAGAGCTTTCTGACTTTGATTTGAAATGAGCAATTGCAAAGCCCGCAATTCCCCCGATGATGATTCCTATTATCGCTAAAATATATTCCATAAAAGTTTTACTCTTAATTTCTTTAATCTTTCGAAAGATACTAATGATAAGTGACAGGTTTTGTCACCTCTAAGCTTAATTCTTAGACAAAATCCCATTCATCCTCTCCACCAATTCAAAATTTCTATAAATCCAGCCGTGCCGCTGATTTTCTAATATGTAGTATTGATCTCCTTCTTTCAGAAAATCAGTGAGTTTTAGTGAGCGATCAATAGGCAGCACTTCATCATCTCCGGCATAAAAAATATATACCGGTTCCTCAATCTGTTGCAAAGCTGCATCTGTCCGAAGCGGATAGCGAACCAAAAAATCAGGCAAAAAACTAAACTGTGCATCTTTCATATCCACCATGCTGTAGAACGGAGTCCACATAATGAGCATTTTGGGATCATTGGCTGCAGCTACCTGAGCTGCAACCCCACTTCCCAGAGAATATCCCATCAGTACAATATCCTCTTCCTGATATTCTGCTTCTATTTCATTAAAAACGAATTCCATATCCCCAACCAGATCATTTTCATTCCAAAGCTCTCCGGTACTCTTTCCATATTCACGATAATCCGGATAGAGTACATCATAGCCATTTTCCAGAAACAGCTCGATCTTAGTTGGGTTTGTTCGATTGGAGCCTCGATTCCCATGAAAATAAATCACTAGCCCTTTTGATGAATCTGCAAAAGCATGGATGGCATGAATCCGAACGTCTTCTTCCGGTTCAAACCAGCGCTCCTCAAATCGAAAATTGTAGCTATAGCTTTCGTTGGTATCCAGCTGGGAAGGTCTGAAGATGATGGTGTTTTGGATGAGATAGATATAGATGCAGATGCCCGCATATGCCATCAATATCCCAACGGTTAAATAAGTAAGTAATTTGCGTTTTTTCATGTACCAACGAACAATTTAGTGGTTTTTAAAGTTGTTAAGGTATGATATCAAAAAAATTCGTGCTTCTACTTTTTAAAAAATTTTTCAATGAAGATATTAAAGAACGTATTGAGATCGGTACGCTTTATGTCGCAAGCATTGGTTTCGGTGTTCACCTGATTGCAGTTTTTTTAAGCATGGCCGGACTTATATCGGCTCATAGCCAGCTACAAGGATTTCTTTCCAGTCCAATTTCAGCGCTTTATACACCCTTTTCTTTTATCCTTTTTTATGAAGTATATCTGCTGATTTATTACTTACCGCGATCATTTTCGGTGTCAATTGCCAAGCAGTATGAGATCGTTTCGTTGATCTTAATACGCAGAATTTTCAAAGATATCTCCTATCTGGACTTACAAAATATTCAACTATTAAGTAGTGAAAACTTAACTCTTTTATATGACATCATAGGCTTTGTGGTACTCTTTTTCCTCATATTTTTATTTAGATATCTGCTTGTAAATCGGAAAAGTCACACCGTAACGCCCAATATTGAGGACTTCATATTATATAAAAAGGTACTTTGTATTCTACTGGTGCCCGTGTTTCTATTTCTATCTATCTACAGCTTCACCCATTGGATCATTGAGCTCAATCAGCTCAGCTTAGGATTGGTCAATACCATTAAAGACTTCAACAAAATTTTCTACAACGAATTTTTCGTCGCCCTGATTATTGTTGACGTCTTGATTTTAGTGGCTTCATTCAGATATACTGATCGGTATAGCCTTCTTATTCGAAATACAGGATTTGTAGTGACTACGGTACTTATCAGGCTCTCCTTTTCTACGTATGGCTTGGCGAATATCTTACTACTCGTATCCGGTGTAGCGTTTGGTGTGATTATCCTTTACCTCTATTCCCTCTACGACAAAATTGATAAGGGAGAGAGTACAAAAGAAAGCTACGCCTACTTATAAATTCAGCTTAACTTTTTTTCAATTAAATCAAAAAATCCTTGCACCAATAAGGCTAATACAGCAGCAGGAATTGCACCTTCCAAAATCAGTGGTACACTATCCAACCGAATTCCTGTAAGAATGGGCTGACCATAACCCCCTGCTCCTATTAATGCTCCCAGCGTAGCCGTTCCTACATTGATTACTGCTGATGTTTTAATTCCGGCAAGGATGGTTGGCATCGCCAAAGGCAGCTCAATCTTTTTTAGAATAACAGAATTGGGAAGTCCCAAAGCATAAGCAGACTCCATGGTCCGATGCGGAATGTTCGTTATGCCGGAATGAGTATTCCGAACAATAGGCAGCAGACTGTATAGAAACAAAGCAGCCATCGCGGGTAATGAACCTATTCCAAAAAGCGGAATCATAAAAACCAATAGTGCGAGTGAAGGAATCGTTTGCAAAATCCCGACTATTCCCAAAATAGCTTGTTCAATGGCGGGAACCTTCACAGCTAAAATTCCTGTAGGAATCGCAATCAAGATAGCAAGCCCAAGTGAAATCCCTACTAAATACAAATGACCCAGTGTATTAACCCAAAGCCGATCCCAGATTCCGGAAGATGAGACTTGAGTCTGCACACCAAAATTCTCCCGAATAAAATTGGATGCTACAACCTGACTGTCCATTCCTTCCAGCTTAACCTTCGCATTCATAGAAACCATTGCGGATTCAGAAATTGAGCCTGAAAGTTGCTTTAAAACTCGAATTACGTCCGGAGCTCTTTCTTCAACATCATTTCGGTAAAGAAATACAGCCTGATACTCCGGGAAAAATCCACGGTCGTCTGCCAGCACCTTGATATCGTAATATTCGATTTCAGCATCTGTGGAATACAAATCAATTACATCGATACTGCCTGACTCCAGTCCGCGGTACGCCAAGTCATGGTCTAACCCAATAACCGAGTTCGGACTGAGGTTATAAGCTGACTTAACTCCTCTCCATCCATCAGACCGGTCAATGAACTCGTTGCTGTATCCGTGTTTAAGCCCCGGATGTTTCTTTAGGTCTGATATGGTCTCAATGTTCAACTTTTCTGCTTGCTCACGTCGCATTCCCAATGCGTAGGTATTGTTGAACCCCAAGGGTTGGGTTGCTTTTATATTGAATGCGGCGAGTCTTTCCTGAAGTTCCTCAAAGCTATTGACGGAAGTTTCTTGTAAGATCTCCTGTGCAATCGTTCCGGTATAATCCGGATAGATGTCTATTTCTCCCTGCTGAAGAGCATTCCAAAGAATACGCGTCCCTCCGAGTTGATCGTAGTATTCCACTTCAATCCCTTCTGATTCTATAAGCTGTGATGAAATCTCTCCAAGAATTACAGATTCCGTAAATAGCTTTGACCCGACTTTAATGGCTTGCCGGGCTTCGGTTTTGAATGGTGTTAGTAAAAAGAGAAGCAGAAGTAAAGTAGCTAAGAAGTTCTTTACACCATCTTTAGATCTCTCCTTAAGGTCGAGATGACAAATGGGGTGGTTACAACTACCAAACTTCGTTCTACCCCCTTTGTCATTTCGAAGTAGCTTGCGACTGAGAAATCTAATAATATATTTATGGGGCGATAATCTCATTAACCTAACCACCGTCTTCTTTTAAGATCTCTATTATCTTCGTAAATACAGGGAAAGAGTAAAGACACAACTAAGAAGCCCTTTCCAAAATCTTTAGATCTCTCCTTAAGGTCGAGATGACAAACGAGGTTGTTACAACTACCAAACTTCGTTCTACCCCCTTTGTCATTTCGAAGGAGCTTGCGACTGAGAAATCTAATAATGTATTTATGAAGCGATAATCTAGTCACCGATTACCCCTTCTTTTTTTGATATTTCGTTCATCTGCATAATCACCAAAAGGATATAATCCCAAATCTTCATTCAAAAACTTCCAGTCTGGATTCTGTGTTTGAACGAGCTCTTCTTTTTTCTGCCGTCTCCACTTTTTAATTTCTTTTTCTCTGGTAATTGCATCATTGACATACTTGTATTCCTCATAATAAAGCAGATTGTTACAGTAATATTTCCCTGCAAAAGTCTCCGGATTACCAGCATTCAATCCATGCTCAAGAATTCTGGAAGGAATATCATTTGTCATCCCAACATAGAGAGTCGATTTCGTTGAGTTGGTTGTTATGTAAATGTAATACGTCAAATTGATTAAACTTTGCTTAGAATAAACGCGGTTTCTTTTCGAACATTTTTAGATCTCTCCTTAAGGTCGAGATGACAAACTAGGTTGTTACAACTACCAAACTTCGTTCTACCCATTTTGTCATTTCGAAGGAGCTTGCGACTGAGAAATCTAATAATGTATTTATGGAGTAATAATCTCATTTATCTACCCACCATATTCCTTTAACAGCTCTATTATATTCGTGAATACAGGGAAAGAGTAAAGGCACAACTATGAAGCCCTTTTCGAAATCTTTAGATCTCTCCTTAGGATCGAGATGACAAATGGGGTGGTTACAACTACCAAACTTCGTTCTACCCCTTTTGTCATTTCGAAGGAGCTTGCGACTGAGAAATCTAACAATGTATTTATGGGGCGATAATCTCATTATCTCAATTCCTCCAGAGGACTGCGCTGAGCGGTTACAAACTGCTTTACAAAGTCATTCGCCGGTTTTTCAACGATCTCTTTTATGCTGCCCTCCTGAATGATTTTTCCGGAACGCATCAATGCAATGCTGCTCCCGAGATAGGCGGCTTCACCCAAATCATGAGTAACCAGCAGAACCGTTTTATTCAACTTCTTAAAAATATCTTTCAAGTCCTTTTGCAGCTCATATCGGACCAATGGATCTATGGAGCCCAGTGGCTCATCCAGAAGGAGAATTTTCGGATTTAACATCAAAGCCCGCATCAGGCTTATTCGCTGTGCTTGTCCGCCGGATAGTTGATCCGGTTTACGGTCCAAGATTTCTACAGAAATATTCGTGAGATCGGCCAGTTCTTTCATCCGGTCTTCCTCTTTCTCGGAGTCCCAACCAAGATAATTAGAGACCAGACAGATATTTTGGCGAGCTGTTAAATGAGGGAATAGTCCACCATTTTGGATTACATACCCCATTTTTCGTCGGACTTCTAGCTTATTTGATTCATTAAGATGTAGTCCGTCTATAGTTATTTCGCCTGAGTCAGGAACAATCAACCCCATAATTATTCTTAGCAACGTTGATTTTCCACACCCACTGGGGCCAATCAGTGAAACAGTCTTTCCCTTGGGTATAAAGACCGAGACATCATCAAGTACTTTTTGGTCAAAGCTTTTACTGACCTGTTGTGCATTAATCATCTTTTACTCTAAGGAACTGATTGTAGAAGTTTGAAGTTTTTCTGTAACCTATTCATAAATAAAGATTCTTTTGGGAAAAACACACAACTCACATCTTAAATATCAAATTGCTGTTGGGGTTGGTTCTATTCTGATAAACTTTTTAATCCCGGACATTATTTATGAAATCAGGTTCTGGATACTCGGACTTGTGATCCTCGTGATTGGAATGCCCCATGGGGCCTTAGATCATATAATCGCATTCAAAGCCTTTGATAGACCCAAGAACTTCAGAAATCAATTTATCTTCTACGCCGGCTACTTAAGCGTGATGTTTCTGTATGGACTGTTTTGGGTGTTTTTCCCATTTGCCGCTTTCATGTTTTTTCTATTGATGACTCTCTACCATTTTGGACAAGCTGATGCAGAACGTTTTTCGTTTGAGGGATGGCCTAAGCATGCAATGCTTTACGCTCGTGGACTTACAATTGTCGGGTTAATTCTATTCAGCAGTGAGCCTTACTACTCTTCTTCTATTATTGAAGAAGTGACAGGCTATTCCATTGCTGGTGCTTTGTTTCCGATAGTAACCCCTGATATTCTTTCCAACTCATTAGCTTTGATCTACCCGATTAGTTACCTGCTCTTAACCATTTTGAAAAAGCCGGAAAACCTTTTATCACTACTTTCTCTTGACGCAATCATTGTACCTTTTCTCTTTTATTACTGTGATCCCATTTTTGCATTCTCAGTTTATTTTGGGTGCTGGCATGCTTTTAATCATACCAAGACTATGCTGAATTTCTTAGAGAAATTTGGTGAGGAAGTTAGTTTTATATGGTTTTATAAAAGCACTTTTCTGTACTCTGTTATCTCATACGCCGGCCTAATTGCTTTATATTTTATCCTGCAGGCTTTTGGGAATGAGGAGTTACTTGTAGCCCTCCTTTTTATTTTAATTAGTGTACTTACTCTCCCACATATGTTTGTTGTTGAAAAGATTTATAGCAACTTTTATCACAATAAGAAGCAATAAACCATCCTTTACTGAAAGTGCAGGGGTTTGGTTAGGGACTGAAAGCCCTGTTCTCTCCATCCAAGATATGCAGCATACTACTCTTCACAGACATAATTCGAGCACTACATTCCAGACTATGCATACCTTTGAGGATTCCTAGTGTTTTATCTCCCAAGCCTTTTTCTTAGTTGCCGTTTATAGCATGTCATCCCTGTATATGTTAGATAATTCAAGGACCGTTTTGGCTTTTTTGCTTCGCCTGTTTGTCATTTCGAGCGGAATGAACGAGCGAATGCGAGAGAATGCGAGAGAATGCGAGAGAATAAAGTCGAGAGATCTACGGATGTTGTAAAGGGCAGGTTAGCTTAGTTATATCTCAGTAGATTTCTCCGCTCCAGTCGAAATGACAACTCCGGGATTGATTTTTTCGAAATACTAATGTGCAGGATTTTAAACCCTGGACTGGGGTCAATAAAAAAACCCTGCCGCTTTTACACAACAGGGTTATTGCTCTCTTTATGAATAGTAAGAACTAAGCACTAACGGGGCTTTGTCCTACTTCATAGCCTTCAGCTTCAGACTTGGCTCGTGCAATCGCATATATCATTACACCGTAACCGGCCTTAGCTAATACATCAGCAATGGAATAACCAATTTGGATAGCAATCTCTGACTCAGCGCCAGTCCATCCAAAAAATGGTGCCATATATACAATTGGGTAAAAACCCCAAGTAGCTAACAACAGCAATCTGATATTTCTGAAAAGAACTTGAACCTTACCAGACTGATCGGCCATAGCTGTTCCCAATTCACCCCATAAAACATACACTATGTAAATGAATGGAATAGTACTTAAGAGACCCCATAATCCTCGCATTGAGAACATGCTGTCATCCATTAAAATCTCTCCCGGGTACCCCAAAAGAATCATTAAAAAAGCAGCTACTACTAATTTTGTTAGCATGCTACTTTGTTTGTCTTTAGCCAGACCAATAACTAATACTAGTTCTACAACTAACAGTGGTACTGTTAGAAGCCAATCAATGTATCGATAGGCGTCATTGAAAGGTTTACCGGATGCAATATAATTTCCTGCGTCGGTTATCATATATGCGGCTTCCCAAGAATTGAAAATCCTTAAATAGTGATATGCTGCAATACCCACTACGAGTGTTGAGACCACTAAAGAAATTCTATACTTAGGAGCTACTCGATCGCGGGCAAGTACAAAAAATAAACCCGAGAATATCATCGAGGCAATCGCAAATGATAACATATTGTAGACGAGCGTATACTCGCCAAATGTTAAGGTTGGTTGTTCCAACATAGCGTCTCCTTTAAAGTTAATAGTTAGTATATGCACAACTTTCAAATCATACTGAAAGTTCCTGAACACTTTGTCGGAATGATTAGTCTTTAATTTCTATTTACTAAGGCGAATCAGAACTAATATTATCACATGAAATTATCAGACGTCTTCATACTTGGATCAGCATTCTTGTCAATGTTGCTTTCAATTTATTTGTGGTTCACCACTAACCCTGAAGCAGGAATATTTGTAGGTATCTGGGTGCCATCGCTTTTAGGCTTCGGAATTTATATCAAGAACATTTACAGGAGTCCAAATGAGTAATTCAGTTATACTATTCTGCGGAATTTTCACAACAATACTATTCCTTATTGGATATGGCTTAACCATAAAAGAATTCAGAGAATTGGAAGACGAGCGTAAAACAAATTCATTCCCTGAAGAAAGTAATGCTAAGATTAAAAAATAAATTAATCTCAGCATTCTAGAAGATTAGTTTACTTTAAATCAGCTTCGGCCATTTCATGGATTTTTTTCCACTCGGCTTCTGTCACTGGAGTAATTGAAAGCCTGATCCGATTAAATATTATCATTTCTTCAAGTGATGGCTCTTTTTTCATAGCTGTGCGGGTAACCGGTTCATCAAACTTTTGAACAAACTTCACATCAACCAGCTGCCATCTTGGATCTTCTTCGCTACTCTTATCGTCAAAATATTTTGACTCGGGATCGAATTGAGTATGATCAGGATAAGGCTCACTGGCAACTTCAGCAGTACCCACAATAACAGGTGGAGAAACTCTGGAATGATAAAATAGCACCCCATCTCCCACTTTCATATCATCCCGCATAGTATTCCGGGCTTCATAATTACGGATGCCATCCCACGGCTCTACCCCATCACGTTCAAGATCATCAATGCTATATGCATCCGGTTCCGATTTCATTAACCAGTAGTTTCTATCGCTCATTTTATTTGCTTTAGAATTAAAGATTAAAAATTATATCTGGCTTTCAGCTAATTTTTAATTTTTCATTTAGAATTGTATTTGTTCACATACCACAAAATTGTTTGGCGCAACATTCCGTCAAAATCCTGAGAGGGCTCCCAGCCTAATTCATTTTTAATTTTTGAGGCATCAATGGCGTACCTGAAATCATGACCTAAGCGATCTGTTACAAAGGTAATCAGGTTCTTGTAATCGCCATCCGGTCCATTACCGACTTCTTCATTTAAAATATTACAGATTTTATGAACCAGCTCTATATTCTTCCACTCATTGTTACCACCGATGGTATAGGTCTCACCAGCGCTGCCTTTTAAGAAAGCGGTGTCTAATGCATCACAATGATTATGGACAAATAGCCAATCACGTACATTTTCACCTTTTCCGTAAACCGGAATCTCATTATGCTTAATGGCGCTTCGAATTACTACGGGAATCAGTTTTTCATCATGCTGATGAGGGCCGTAATTATTGGAGCAGTTCGTAGTTACCACATTCATTCCATAAGTGTGGTAATAAGCACGAACAATCATATCACTTCCCGCCTTTGAAGCAGAATAAGGTGAATTTGGTGCGTAAGGAGTTTCTTCCGTGAAAAAGCCCTCATCCTCGAGCTCACCATAAACTTCGTCCGTAGAAACATGCAGAAAACGATTATTTTTCCATGCCTCTTCGTCGTCTTTCCAAAGTAGCCGGCATTCTTCCAAAATGTTGAACGTGCCTACAATATTTGACTGAATAAAAGGCTCGGGACCTTGAATAGAATTATCAACGTGGGACTCAGCCGCCAGATGAAAAACTCCCTGAGGTTTAAAAGTATTTACCACGTCATGCACTTCATCCCGATTTACTAAATCTACTTTCTTAAAATAGTACTCTCCTGAATCTTTTAACGGCTTCAGAAAAGACTGATCCGATGCATAGGTGAGCTTGTCAATGTTATAAATTTCCCATTCGGGATGGGCTTCAGCTAAACGTAAAATTAAATTAGAGCCAATAAATCCGGCTCCTCCTGTGACTATAATGCGCATATTAAAAGAGGTCTTCTTCTTTGAGTGATGAAAATAAAGGTAATTTACGATCCTTTTCGGAAAGTATAGGTCGGGCTACATCCCAATGAATTCGAATTAAGGGGTCATCCCAGCGTAGTCCTCGTTCTCCTTCAGCATTGTAATAATCGGAGCATTTGTAGGAAACGATGGCATCGTCGGACAGTACCGAAAAACCGTGTGCAAATCCTTTGGGAATAAATAACATCTGCTTGTTAGCATCTGAGAGCTTAAATGCCACATAATTGCCAAAGGACGGAGAATCCTGGCGAAGATCAACAGCTACATCCAGAATGGTTCCTTTAAGACACTGCACCAATTTATCCTGTGGATTTTC